>Ga0307515_10007594_pt1 | contig 21407 bp, 14 predicted proteins | sample 17_EM_MG_FD_194513 | JGI IMG/M metagenome (GOLD analysis project Ga0307515, IMG submission 194513) | Populus trichocarpa ectomycorrhiza microbial communities from riparian zone in the Pacific Northwest, United States - 17_EM | ecosystem: Host-associated > Plants > Roots > Unclassified | place...
GTTTTCCATACTACGAGGTTCAAATCAAACAATGCCACGGCCGCCAACATATCGGGATTAGACCCTTCAAAAACTAACCCTCCATCATTATAATCATTGATTAATCAACCTTATTAATTATTTTCGTATCTTAATTATATCGGTTTAGTTCAATATTAGGGATTGAACTGCTTTATATATATATATATATATATATATATAGAGAGAGAGAGAGAGAGAGAGAGAGAGTAGGCAAGGGAAAGGAACTGCTTTAATTGATATATGAATTTCCTTGAATGAAGAGGAAGGGAAAAGGATTCTATGGAGGAGAAAAGAGTAATTAAATTGAGATACGCTTGTATCATCCCTTGATCCCCGCGATAATAATGGCACGTGAGAATTTTTATACTCCATATAGACATTCCAACTCTTAATTTGCAAATATTTTATATCTAGCGGTGTGAACTAAACACATTAATCCTTTTATAATTTTATAAGACGGTAAAATCTTGATTTTTTCTTTTTATTTCTGTATCTAACTCATATAATATGTTAAATTTGTCAGTTTTTATTCTGTAGTTGCTAGCGGGCTTTATTTTTCACCGAGAATGGATTTTCCGAGCTGCGGAAGAAATTTGACACCATGTTGCAGGTATCATTAGGCGTTGAAATTGGAATTTAAGCACTCTAGATACAATGGGATTAAACAGGCAGTCTAAGTATTTTGAAAACAACTTGTTTGATTTAAACACGCTAAATATGGGATTAAATGCGTTATATACATTTTTAATCCTTGTGAGAACTCGTTCAACCTCTTTTTTTTTCAAAAGGGAACTGTTCTTACGATAAATTATCAACAGGGTTATCAAACCTTGATTTACCCACGATTTGATCTAAGAATTGACCTGGATCAATCAACTTTAAAAAAACAAAGTTAAAACAATAATTTTTTTTTAAAGTCAAATTAAATTTTGATTGTATCATAAATTAATTCGTTGGGTCTAGTATGTTAGGATATTAGCATGCAAACCCGACAAAATAAAAAGTAAGAGATATGATAAAATAAGAAATGAGACACACAAGAATTTACGTGGTTCACCTAATTTGATTACGTTCATAGGCAAGTATAGAAGGATTTTACTAAGTAATGTGAGAATTACAACCTCTCTTTACTAATAAGAGAACAACTGAAATCTCTCTATTATTAAGAGAAAACACCTCACTTACTCTCTCACAAATACCTTATAATTTGGTGGGATTACTTTCCTTCTCTTACTCTCCTTTTCTTCTCTCTTGTAGTGCATCTTAATGCTTGGATGTACTGCCTATTTATAGGCAAACATCCATGTCTTTGTGTTGCAAAAGACAAGATGCACCACATGATGTTGCAAGCGGTACCGAATTGGTGCCTAAAATTATTGACTAAGGTGTAAAGGATGGTTTCACCTTCTCTCACCATTGTTGATTTAGGTGGTTGGCTTTACATAGTCAACCGAATAAAAACAAGTCGATTTTAAATTGATATTTTTTTTAAATCCTAACCTGAGTTAAAAGTCGGGTCCCTCATCATCTCGCAAGGACATGGGTTTAATAATCAAATGTTTACAATTTACCAATGTTTTTTTTTTAGGTTATTGGTTGTTTTTTCATGTGCAGTTAGAGAGGAACATCCTTCAGGAAGAGCATGGTGGTGAACATATTTAAGCTGGAAGCTGCTACTGTCATTGGATGAATCCTTTATAATTTATGAAATAAATCCAAATATTCGGATACCTCTATTGAAGCTTTAGAGATGTTTATTTTTCATAATATTGATGCTGTCTGGGTTTTGAGAATGATAGAACTTACATGCTTGCTTTATGGTTATGTTTTGGTGTAATGATTTTGAAAACTCATGATTTAAAATATGATTTGAATTAAGTTTTAAATTGAATAAAAAAATATTAATATAGTAAAACTTATTTAATCTAACCAGATTTTTAATTATTCAATTAAATCAATTAAATCGAATTTAAAAAACTTATTTTTAGAAAAAAAACAAAAAAGATGTTTCAATAAAAATATCAATTCAATGAACTACAGTTAATTCAATAATCCAGTAACTTGGATGAATCCCCAACAACTATGACCCTACAACCTATTAGAAAATCGGAACTTCATTGATTATAAAAGTGAGATATAAGATTTGGTGTTACAATGGAACAAATTGAATCCATCATCATTGTAACCCTTAAATTAGGTAACATATCGGAGCTTTAGTTACGAGAACATAAATAGAGAGTTCTAAAAAGTAAAGTGTTTGAACTACATTTCTCGTAACAAATTTTGCTTAAAAATCAGCTATGTAGAATATTCTTCTTACATTATTTCTCGAAGCTTCACCTTCAAAAATATAGTGCTCAGTACCATGACACCCTTATCTCCTTTCTCTAGCCATTAACCCCCTCCCCCCAAAAAAATAAAAATAAAAATAAAAATGCATATATATATATACACACTCTCTCTGTCGCTGAAATCTCCATGTTAGGGCAGACTCATAAGCAGAGTTCATGCTGCTCGATTCTTCTTCCCTTTCTCCACCGCGAGTCGATAAAGCTTGTTGCTATCCAGGTACTGTGAATATGCGTTTTTTTTTTCTCTTTCATAAATAATTACAAGTATTTTTTTAAAAAAATTAAAAATGCTTGCTTCTTTTGATTCCGATTCAATCAGTTATAATTTGTTAGGGTTGATAAAAGCTAATTATGATTGGTTGCAGCTCGTACATGATATTGTTGGTAAAACTGGCAATACCTTGGTTAATGTGATCGATGATAGTTTCTTTTGTCTATTTTTAGTGATTGCATGATTTAATTTTTGTTTTGAGGGTGAGTTTTAACATATCCGACGGCCTAATTATACAAGGTAGCCATCCCTTGAATTTAATAGTTCCCGTGGGAATGTATTTGATTGTTTCACTAAAGTTCAGATTATATTGGTGGTTAGATTCATACAAATTTGATATAGTTTGGTTGTAGAATTTTTCGAAACCTAGGAAGGGAAAGAGGAGTGCTCACTACTGAGCTGTTACTAATTGTTGAATTTCAGTTATAATGTCGTCCGTTGAAGACTTGTAAGTTCAGTATAAATGGTTGCATACATGTTGTCTGAAATGACGCGAGCATTGGAAACCACTTTTTTGTTTTGCATAGTTTCCTTTTGTTTTGTTTTTTCATGAAGGACCGGTTTGATTGGCATGTTAGTGAAATTCGATGTCCCTTGTCAATTTGGATGGTTGGCATTATCGTGATATGATTAATAAAGGTAAAGTGTGATAAATTCTTTGCTGATTAGTTGGCTATAATAGGTCACGGAATGTCGATTAGTTGCTATAATAGGTTACGGAATAGAGAGCAGCCTACTCATGCTTCGGAGATTTTGTTTTGTTTGTGCAGGTTGAACTTGTATTCCACCTCCGAATGGCTGGTGGCGCCACTTAGCTACCAAGATCGGTGGGTGCTTATGAGTTGTATCTTTTATAAGTAAATATTTGATTGTACTTTGTTCATGGATTGTCAGGGCACCACTATATTTAATTTGTTGAGATGATTCTTGAGTTGTAGTAAATTATCCAGAAAAATTTCCTATAATCTCTACATGGATTTTGGTGTTGCTGAGGAAGTAGAATGGAAGCACCTGACAGGTTACACATATCTTGTGCTTTGCCATGTGGCATTGGCTTTATGTACCATACAACTTCCACCTAATATGAATGATGGGACCCACCTGTCATCGTGTCAAGCAGGAGCGAGATGGGGCCTACTCAGTGGAGTGAAGAATATTTGGAAATGCCATTACCTACCAAAAATGCTTCTAGTTCCTTTGAATTTTGAAACTGGATAACTTACACCACTGTTTCATTGCCTCAGAGCAGGTAAATTTTCACAAAGTAGCTATGTTCAAATCATTTTTATTAATCAACTATTGTGCTTCTTCCTTATCACCTCATGGGTTTTTTGACATCCAGTTTTCTCTTTTTTTGATAATATTTCGATTGCTAGATGCATCAAAAGTATTTATTCTGATATTAAGTCATAATTTGAAGCAACTCAATTGTTTTGGTCTGTTTCATTAGCAGTGGCATAAATGTTAATATCCATAGTCTAGGTGCTAAATCTGTAAGGTACCATGCTGAACTCATGGTCTGACATTGTTTTTATCTGCAATTCATTTTGCATATAACTCCCTCACTCTTGTGGGAATGTCTCATGCAAAGTTGCTCACTTGTCACTGTAGCTTGCTATCTTCTCCAGATTCCATTAGTTTAGGGTTCTGTTAGTGTCCTATATCTTAAATGGCCATGTTAATTGTTAAAGGACTGCTCCAACAATATGTGCAGTCACTGTTTGATGAGGTAACAGTGTCAAATGGTTTTACTGCTTTTCTGTAGAATCTCTTTTGCTTATCCTATGCTTGTCTTCACTTTACTCTTTAGGATGTTATTGTTATTTCTTCAATGCATTCGGGGGCTTTTGGCAAAAAAAAAGGAGGAAAAATAAAGATTGAAGGCTATTTGATCTTGTCTCAGTTTTCTAAACCTGTTCATAAAATAGTGTATTTTTATATAAATACTTTTATATGCATACATACATACAGATGTATGGGACATGTTCTTAAGTTGTTCATTCAATTCTGTGTGATTGCTTCTGATTTCAAAGTATTTTGTAGTTGTGATTTGAGGCCATTTAAATTTGGTGTCATGCAGAGGACTTATTTGTTTGGAAAGGTTTTCAGTCCTGATGATGTGTTTTTATTATATTCCTTGTAGGGGATTGTGAATGCTCAGTTCTGTCATATTCAAACTTTGAAAACAGAGGAGGAACCTGATCATGTTGTGCAATTGATCAATACATACTGCATTGATGTGGAGTCAATCTTATTTGAACTTGGAAGTTACATGTAACACTGTACCCAAAACTCAACTTGCAAAGCGTCAGTTATGGTGGATGACTTCCTAGAATAATTTGGGTTATTTAACTCATTTTTATATACCTGCAGTGATCTTCCTGATGTTGATTTTTCTAAGTTGGCTGCCCTAGCCCAGCAAGTAGAGGAGAGAAGCTCACTGTAAGATGATATTTTATATTCTGTGTAAGGGTAGTTATTGGATAATAAGAGTAATAATCATGTCTGATAAATAGAGAAAATAGGAAACAATTTCTGGAATGGAGTGTATGTTTGACATTGGTTGGCTACACGTGGTGCACTCGTAGATAGGTTGCTTTTAGTGAAAAGGAGTTTAGATATACTGAAAGAAGGAAATATTAAGAGAAAAAAAGCAGCTGTTTGAACATGGTTTAAAAGGCTGAGCTCATGGTTTCTTGCCTTTGATCAAGACCTGGGTACAGGGACTTTCCTTGGTGATGCAAAAGCTCACAACATGTGTGCATTTATTAATGTGATTAGGAAATACATATCTATGTTTTCTCCTCATTTCAATCGTGCACTTTCTATTTTTAATCTCTGGGGTAGTGGGTGCTGATGGTTGATTGTTTACTTTTAGTGGTGAACAAAGAAAGAAAATTTCATGTGCTTGTCTCTCTCTCTTTCTCATGCGCGGTTCCTCCCTTCGCTATGGTAGACAACTTGTTTAGCATGATTCATCAAACGATTGTATATTTTTGCTTCTCAAGTGGTCACTGGACCTTCAAGTGCTCTTAGCATGCTTTATATTGTCTTTCTTCAATGGCAAGGCCACAATACTTTTTGTTTCTTCATGAAATATTTTCTTAACTCTACATTCTTTCCCATTCCTTTCAAGTAAAGAGCATAAATAACAACTGGGTTCGGAAGTAGCTCCTATATGTGATGATTTATTTGTACTTGTTTGCTATCAGTCTCTTACTTTTATTAAGCTGGCATTAGGTGTTCTTACCTTTATGTTTTTTTATTTGTCTTCATGGATGTATATGGCATGCATGTAATGATGAATATCATATATGCAAATTATAGTCATTGACTGTTCTACTCAGCATTTTTTTATATTTCCTATGTATACTATGATATATCCAAATATGTATATGTAGTTGTATTAATCAACACTCCAATTAAAAAGAAAAGCCAATTTGATTCCTTTTCTTCTTTAGTTAAAAGAACATAATGATCGAAATGGTTTAAGCACCGTCTCTAAGAATAATGGTTAGCTGAAACAATAGGCTAACACTTTTAGGTCTATGTGATAATTTATTTTGCATGGAACTTTAAATTTATCGTGTCTGTTTTGGAATGGTGTCATGTGGAAATGAGCTAGAGTGATCTTTCTTATATGTTGGTTCATGGATAAAAAAAAATAATTTAAACGACAATAATGATAGTTCATTAAAGTTCAAAAGTAGCAAGTATCTAGTAGTTTCCTTTTTTTCATCATGCATTATGCTCTAGAGTTCCGCTGTCATGTACATTTATCACGACTCATTCTTCCTTTTAGTTAAAAGACGGCAATAACCCTAACATTTACAAGTGTGATGATGTTTGGATAAATGCACCGCTGTCTTATGCATATTCTTATGATTTGTCTGTGTTAACATCCACAAACTCAAATGTTGGAATCTAGCAATGTGAGATAATCATTGGTTAACAAATAACAATGAGAGCTATTAGTCGCTTATATTCAGCACAAAAGATAGTAAATGGTAAAAAATTATTGCTAATTTATAATTTTTCTTCTCAAGGAAAATAAATTGTGCGGATGGTTTTACCAATTTTCCTACAGTTTCTTTGTTGTCCCACTAGTCTAGCTGAAAGTTAATTTCCCATCTATCATAAAAAGAATTAAAAAGGTGGATATAATGTACTTGGTTTTACAGCATGGGTGCAGAGCATATGAGGCTTGCATGTGCTGATCTCGTTCAAGCTTGTCGTCAGATGGATAAAAGAAAGTAAGGTGGCTTTCATGCTGTGCTTTGTCATTTTCTTCTCAATTATTGATCTGTAGGAAGGATGCGTCCTACATGTTACATGATAGATGGTGATGGTTGATAAATAACTTGCTAGCTACTTAGACTTGTGTCGTATCTACTTATTTTTCAAAGACATGCTTGATTTTCTTGTTGGTTATCATTTTCTTATCTTTACTATATTCAATAATTCATATTTGGATTAATAACTTCCTTTCCTCCAATGTATTTGTATATATTGCCGTTTCAGTTTGTCCCTTTCCCTCAATTGGATAAAGAATGAATTTGCTCATATTCGGACCAAGTTGGAAGTCGTTGTTCAGGTAATTCAATTTTAATTCTTGTCTTGTGGACTCTTAAGTTCTTGTTTACATGCAAAGTAACATATCTGCATATTGTTGTTTAGGATTTCATGGTATGTTTCCTTGACCTCTTGTGGAGTTTTTATAGTAAGAATGTCATTTTTTGCATGAGTGGATAGTATTGCTATGTGAGTAGTGTAAATTTATTGGATGCATAATGGGAGATGAAAAATGCAACTCAGCCTGAAGGAGAATATGGGTAAAAAAGAATTCTATATATTTAAGCATATTTCCAATTATTCACAAGGAAAAGAAAAAAAATGCCTAAATGCAAAAACGATTAGTCTTTTCAGTATTTAACATGAATTTAAGGTACCCTGGCAGAAACTGTAAAACAGGGCTAGCAATTTTTAGCAAATTGTTTTACTGTAAAGATCTTCAATGATTGAAATCAAAAGGGACAGTAATAATTGAATGTAGATCATAATATTACATAAAAATAACAATCCAATACTATAACTACTAAAATAATACACCACTTTTAGTTGACGTTGAACTTGAATATTTATTTACTGATTTGAAATTCATCTTTCTGCAAGCACAACCTTGGTTGGTTGTCTATATTGTAGATCCTAGAATTCTCGAGTGTGGTACATGCCATTAGCCGGTTCACTTTGGTTCTACTAATCACTAAAAAGCTCATGAGTACTGCATAATCGTACATCATTATCATTCAAACTCCCTTTCCAAATATCTCACATGCTTAAGTATCTGCTAGATCCATGATAATATTTGATTGTGTGGTTCACTTATGTTTTAATTGATCAATTGCCTTTTTTCATTAAGATTTCAAAAACTCTTATTTTCTTATACCTTGTATGTTTTAGACTTCTTGCTGCTTAAGTTTGCAGCACTAGTGATAAATGCTTGATTTGTTTGCTACCACAGGTTGGAAACATGTTTGAGTCTTTAATAGGTTTTGCTTTTGGGCTTTGGTAGAAGTTCAACATGGAAAAAAGATATACATTTGTAATGCCACACAGTTGCATAAAACTTCTTGCTAAAGAAGGATAGTAGGCAACAATCATAATCAAATCAAGCTCAAAATCCTGAGTCTCAATTTTGAGTGGCTGTGCGCAGCACTTTTAATTGAGGAAGAATAGTTTCCTATAATGGTTTTCAGGGCACGTGGGATAAGATTGCTGGCTTGTTGCATTTTAGGTATCGAATTGCATGTGGCAAAATGCGCGTCATTTCTCGGCAGCATTTTACTTAAACATATAAAACTAATATACAACACCTACATTAACAGGACTTTGGTTTATCGTTCAGTTGTTTTTGAGAGAGTGAGGGAAATTCATAATTATACCAAGCTCTCCCCAAGTTCTTGGCACATGCAGATTGTTTTCAAGTTTTTGGTTCTCCACAATAATTTCTGCTTCACAGTATGTCCCTGTTCTAATAAAGTATGGTGCACAAATGTTTTGTTGCCTACATTTAACAGAATACTTGTTCTGCTTGTTGCTTTTTTTGGGCCTCACTGGTTTGTAGATGGAGCGGAAGATTATGCGACTTGAGAGCAAACATAAAAAGTAGATTTCTGTCTGTTGTCAAGTTCACCTCGATGTGTCTGAGAGAACTTCTCGATAACCTATCCATGCAGGAGTGATGCTTGTGGATTTAAGATCAGGTTGTTCTAATAGCTGTTGTTGCTTTGTACTTGGTTGTATATTAGTGGATGGTATGCTGTATTAGGAAGGATTCTCATCTTTATTTTGCACTTATAAATAATATACTCATTTCGTTGCAGAAAGTTGGCCGTTAACATAAAAGAATTTGTTTCTATATAGTATGCTTTTTTTTGGTCTAACAAAGGGGTGAGGTTCGACCAGGTTGAACCTGACCTGGTGTTTCCATATATTTTTCTGCTAAACAAGATCGGACAACATGATTATCTTACTCTAATGTGGATTGATGTGGATAACACTGAGATGAATGACCATGGAGTGCTAAAATAAGTTTGCCTCGTCATTGCCCAGTCGCTGCTGTAAAATGACTGTACTTCTCTCAATAGCTTGGGAAGAACACTCGAGAATATTGAAAGCAATATCCCCCCCAAGGGTATTGAAGAGATCGGCCAGGTTTTGGTTTTCTTGGGAGAATCTTGTGATGATTCCATCAGAACAAAGAAACATAACATCTTTCGGCTGGTTAATGAGACAATTCATGACAGAGACATAATCACTGTAAGTATTTGGATATCTTTTTCTCGCATTGTTCTAGGGAAACACAGTTTACGAGGATGGTGCCTGTCACATTGCACCAAGATAGTAGCTTAAATCTTTTTTTGATCCAGAGAAGAGCTTATCGAAGAAGAGCCACTTATGGTCTTCAAACTCCAGTACATGAGCTTTGCCCGAGGTTAGGACCCATTGACACAAGCTCAGGTTGGCAAGTGTTCGGATTTATTCTGTCAAACCTACGAGGAAATGGAAAGATGCATGTGGATGAACTCCTGCCACCTTGTCTTTCTGTTCCACGTCCTTCCTCAGGACTGCGCTGAATAAGTCTCTCACAGAATATTCTAATGATTCTTGATCTGCAAAATGCGAATAATCATGCTGAGTTTCCTCATGCCACAGGCTTCCGTTTGAAGCAGGAACTTGATGCTTCTCTCTATTTAGGCCCGCAAATGGAATTGATTGGCTTTCATGAGCATCTCGTAGAGTAGGATCTCCATCAGCACGAAGACTCGGATCTTATCTGTTAAATTGGTTTGGCCTAGCAGGTTGCCATGACAAACTCTAATCTAAAACATGAAAATCTCTAATCTAAAACTTGATTCGGAAACAGTTTTAAATTGAATTGAAAAGAAATATTGATCTTAACTAAATTTTTAGTGATTTGATTTATCTAGCCTGACAGGTCAAATTAATTATTGTTTTTATAAAAAATAGAACAGCATCCTTATAATAAAAATAATTTACTATGGTTGATTCCATGAACTAGGTCTTTTTACTGATTAGTCATATAATCGGGTCTGACAAGTATGTTCTCATCTCCACTTAGGCTTGACCACGATGGACTTGCTTAGCCTCAGCGACTATCGCCTCTCATCTGGCTTGAACTTTACCCCATCTGGTAATGATTTCACTTTCCTTCTCAGTATACTCACAGTCGCTTTGATATCAAACTCATCAACTCTCGTTCCTCTCAACTCCATATCCCTCAGGTTCTCCAACAAGTATAATTGATAAAGGCGAGAAGCTTCAATATACTTTTAGATTTTCTATCATTCATTTCCCCAGAATAAAGAAAACCTTGAGTAATACACATCTTTTGTACAAATATCATATACAAGAGAAATTTTGTTTTGGTGGAAACTGAGGGTATAATAGTCAATTAAGAAAATAGGATTTTTTTTTTTCGTTCTGAGCGCAAGCACCTTATCTATCATCTTTGCTTCCGTGTCTGGAACATTGTAAACGCAAAAAAGATGGCAGCGTCCTTACACCACGCTGTCCCCAAACTCACTATAACAACTGCAGCTCGTCCCGAGTCAAGATGGCTCAGTTTCAATCCAGTCAGGTGCTGCGCGCCGACGACAACAACAACCACAACTGACGCCGGGGCTCATCGAATCACGGTGAAGAATGGGAACGACTCGCTTGACATATGCAGAGTCCTTAACGGTATGTGGCAGACTAGCGGCGGTTGGGGCCGAATCGACCGAGACGACGCCGTCGAGGCAATGCTTCGCTACGCTGACGCTGGTCTCTCCACCTTCGACATGGCCGATCACTGTAAATTATTCAAAACCCTTACCCTTTTTTTGTGGGTTTTTTTTTATGTTTACGTGGTGCGTTCTCATTGGCTTGGAAAGTCCTGGCCCGTTTGCTTGCCACGTCGGCTTTCTTAGTTTACTTTGTTTGTTGCAGCAGTGCCCCTATGGGTATTTGCGCATTCGCCACTTTTTTCTTTCTATTTGTAACAATGTAACCGTTTAAATGACATGCTTTGGCCAAAATGCCCCCACTTCCTCTCATAATTGCAAAGACCTTTCTATAGAATCAATGGTGGAAGCTAAGACAAGGAAGCAGATAAGATGAAAGAAAACTACTGGAAGGGAAGGAACGTAGTTATGGGGTTTAAAGAAGCAAAAACAAAAAACCCTTTTGTAATCTTTTTAGTCTCTTTGGATATTAGGCTTTTTTGCAATTGAAAATGGCAGAGCTTTTATACCAACCATTTAGCAGCTTCAGCTTTAATGGAATGAAACTGGAAAGTAGAAGAGTTGGTGATGTAAGAAAAGTAACCAGTTTGAAACCATTGCAATGTGTGTTGACTGAGGAGGATAACAGGAGAATTGTGGTGGTGAAGAATGGAAAAGACTCATTAGATATATGTAGGGTTGTTAATGGGATGTGGCAAACAAGTGGTGGTTGGGGCAAGATTGATCGTGACAACGCTGTTGTTGCTATGCTCAAATATGCTGATGCTGGATTGACTACATTTGATATGGCTGATATATGTAATGAGCTTATAAAGAAGTAGCTAGTCTTCCAATACTGTTTTTTTGTGTGTTGCAAAGATTACAATTGATGCTCAGACTTAGAAATAAGTTGTTATTTAATTGGCTTGAGTCAGCAGCAACTTTACTGCTTATGAACTGGATAAACAGAAATGTTTTATAGATATACATACATTGTCGTACTGTATAATGATGATATTGGCAGTCTATTATTTTTAATATTTGCATCCAAGAATTGAGTCCCTCATTGTTTCAGTTCTTATAACTCTGCAGATGGGCCTGCTGAAGATCTGTATGGCATTTTTATCAACCGACTTCGCAGAGAGCGTCCACCAGAAGTCCTGGATAGGGTTAGAGGGTGAGTCATAACCACTTTGTTAATTGGCATGTATTATAACATAGGAAGGATATTGTAGAATTTATGTTCATCTAGAATAAAGGAAGGGAACTGTGGAGTTAATGCTTACCTCCGTATATTATGCAATGCAGCCTTACAAAATGGGTTCCACCACCCGTTAAAATGACTGGTAGCTATGTGAGGCAGAACATTGACATTTCAAGGAAGAGGATGGATGTGTCATCCTTGGACATGCTTCAGTTTCATTGGTATTGTTCTTTTGTTTCCATTGTATTTGGACAACATTTCTCTAGATTTTGGATATTCAACATCAGCACTTTCTATTGATACCTGTTAGATATTGATGAATTTTTCTGAAACTAATGATTTGTGCTTTTCTATTTTCTTTTTTATCTTGAATAGGTGGGACTATTCTAATCCTGGCTACCTTGATGCCCTTAAACACTTGAATGACCTAAAGGAAGAAGGTTAGAATTATTTATTTTGGCAATTCAAAGAAGGCTAAATTATTTATCTTGCATTCTTATGGGCACGTGAGTCCATATATCTTTGATTTGATTGCATTACTTCAGCAAGTTGCATGCAGGTAAAATTAAGACTGTTGCTTTGACAAATTTCGACACAGAGAGATTACAAATAATTTTAGAAAATGGAATTCCTGTTGTCAGCAATCAGGTATTATCGAACAATTTCTTGTTTTTGTCACTCCCATCTCTTAATGTAGCTTGTAGCTCATGTAAACTAGTATATTGTGATTCCATCAGGTGCAACATTCACTTGTGGACATGCGTCCTCAACAAAAAATGGCAGAGCTTTGTCAGCTTACTGGAGTTAAACTTATCACGTCTGTTTGTCCCTCTTTCATTGCACGCGCATAGAAATATGATTGCACAAATAATATTCTGTATTAGCCTTTTGGCTTGCTAACAGAATTTACATGATCTGCTGTACAATTGAGCATTCCTTGGATAATTAATGAATGCAGGTATGGGACGGTAATGGGTGGACTGTTATCTGAGAAATTCCTTGACACTAACTTATCCATTCCTTTTTCTGCCCCACCATTAAATACTCCTTCCTTGCAGAAGTACAAAAGGGTAAGAGATAAGAACTCCATTGAATACTGGCTTTATTTTTAGTAAGGAAACTGTTGGCTTTTGTTTAGTGATTTTACTAAAATATCAGATTTACTTCTCTTTGGAAGTTGGTCTCATTTTGAGGAACAAAAGTCTTGGATTTGTGATTTTTTCATCATCTACCCTCTCTTTTTTCAGATAAGAGTTCTCCAAAATTATTTACATTGCAACCCTAGGATGTATGAGAGGGAGAGAGATTTAAAGCTTTGGATGTTTACCACTGTAATAGTATGCTTAGATTCGTGTCATAAAATTCTGCAATATACATGACAGATGGTTGATGCTTGGGGAGGATGGAGTCTGTTCCAAAGTCTGCTGCGGACACTTAATAAGATAGCCTCTAAACACGGTGTCTCCATTCCAACTGTAGCGGTGAAGTACATATTAGATCAGGTATATTTCAGCACTTCCTAAATGCTCATTTCTCTTTGATGGTAGAATTTCTCGCTGACCAAGGATTTTTCTTCTGGCATGTCTTGTATAACTACAGCCAGCAGTGGCAGGATCCATGATAGGTGTTCGACTTGGTTTGGCTGAACACATCAATGACGCCAATGCTGTGTTTTCACTGGTCCTCGACGAGGAGGATATGAACAGCATACAGGAAGTTTCCAAAAAAGGGAAGGATCTGTTAAAAGTGATTGGCGACTGCGGGGATGAGTATAGGCGTATATGAATTTTGCATGCATGTTTCCGTCACTGGTGTTTCGAAAGTGCTGTGATCATTTTGTGTATCAATGTGAATTCTGTACTTTGCAAGGTTTCATCATGTAATATTTATGATTTCTGTATATTTTAATAGAATTGAAATAATACAGAATATTTAAAACGTTCAGCTTTGCGTCATCAATAATAATATTATTTTGACCAGGATCGTATCAAGTTTGCATAAAAATATTTTACTAGGCTGGCTTTGTTCTGCTGCAGAAAAGAGATTAGCAATAAATAAATAAATAAATTCTTGGGCAAGGTATTTTAATTTATAATTTTTGGTGACAGTTTATTAAAGGTTGCAATTAACCCCTTTTCATCCTATATTTTTGGTGACTGTTTATAATTTTTGGTGGCATTATTCTGGTTGAATTGTATTTTTTAAAAAAATCAATTTTTAGTTTATATTTTTATATTGTCTTAAATTAATGTTCTGTATAAAAAATAATGATATTTTATTTTATTTTTTAAATAAAATGATGTTATTTTGAATAATATTTTTTTAAAAATTATTAGAATTAATATAGTCAGGTGTTTTTAAAGTTTGCTAGGATAATCGTGTCAACTAAATCTACTCTTAAATTGATTTAAAATGAAATTAGACCAAGAGTATGATCCGCTCATCATGTTTGATAATCAATCGAGTTATTTTCAAAAACAAAAAATTGAAAAATATTTTTGGGTGGCCGTATTAACAAATATGGGCGTAAAGCCCATTTATGGTTCTTAGAGCTTCGAACTGGATTTGTATATTGAGCCAGTATAATTTATTGGGCCTATTTTTATCTGTGGCCCATTTATATCTCAGCTTTCTTTTTTTCGTCTCAATTTTTTCCGTTCGTAAAATCAATCACTGACAGAACCTGTATGTGCTCCATCTTTGCCTCAGCCCTACTTGACCGTAAGTCTATAAAAATGAGTTTCATTTTAACTTGAAATGGATAATATGCATTTCATGGCTTTCAAAACACTGAAAATGAGCCCGACATGGCCGTAGTTGAATAAAATTTATCACTTAGTGTCTTGCACTGCAACTGTTTGATGAAATGCCGCATTGAGGTTGTCTTTCAATCTACGCACCCCATTTACATGTTGATCATTCTTATCTTGTTTTTTGATGTAAACGAGGAAATCCGTTCATGAAATTTTGATTTATTAACCGCCTATGTAGCTTTGTAGAGTTTGCTCTGCGGTTTTGGGGCATTTTTTCTCTTGTGACTTGTTAATTCTTTTCTTGATTTTGTTCTTTCTTGTAGTTTACAGGTATTGATACTTGATTGAACATATTTATTTTTTGGTGGTTGAAGACAAAAGAGTTTACTCAAAAGCAATCATGGATGGTACGTGAGCTCTCCTGCCTCCTTTTGTTTTGTTTTTCCTCTTTTCTGTGTGATGAATCTATGTATGAAGAAATTTTTTTATGATTTTTCATCTTTTTTCTCTTCGGTAGATTGGATGTGAAGATATGGGTTCTAGCTTCTGTGTTGCCAGTCTCCTAAGTCTAAGATCTCTAAGACTTTGGAGGTCTGAAATTACCAGTCTTGCTTCTGAGAAGTAGAAACTGGTCATGTGTAGTCTCAAAAACAAGGAAAAGAAACAGATTTCAAAGTGATAATTGAACAGCAACTTTGTTTGGGAATTTTGTTGGAATATGCTGTGAGCCAAGTAAATTTAGTTTTAGATTCTATAGAAGTAATCTTGATGTTGAACTATTCAGATAGAGCAATTGAAAAAAATAAGCAAGTTAATGGCGTTATGGCTCTGTTCATGATAAAAAAATCAACTCGCTAATATTGGGAGAAAGTCTCAGTGTTGATATAGTGTCAAAGGATCTATCAGGGACATAGTAATAATCAGTAAAAACTATATATGAGGGCCAAATCTCTTCAAACAAGTAGGAACTTTATTGAGGTGAAGTTTTCTTTTTTCCAGTATACAAGAATTGGCATGGAGTCTGCCAGTTGATTTTTAAAAATATGACTTTCTAACTCAAGTGGAATGTTTAAAAACTGTCAAATCATTAATCTGTTTAAATTCGCACTTGCATGCACACGTGATGCCTGCATCTTGCATGCAGGCATATGTTTTAAGTTCCATTCATTTCAGCATATATAAAAGATTTCCAATTTGGTCATTAAGGGTTTTGGAGTTACTGGTTTGTTCATAATGATTTCTTTCTTCCAACTATGAAGTTAACTGCAAATTGCGACCTAAGTCATGCTTCATCGCATTCCTTTTTCATATTAAGAATAAATATTTAACAAACTTTAAACTGAGATCTATTCTCAATTTGTTGCAATCTCTTGTGGTCTTCAGTCGATGCACAGCCAACCATGGATGAAACTATCTTGGTTGGAGATGATCTAATGATGGGGCCACCATCCCCAATCATCCCACCAGAAATTGCCTCTCATGTTCTTGAAGGTGTTGATTTGTGTGATGGGATTTTAAGGAACCTATTCTTATGTAAGTTTTCATTTCCTTCCAGTCAATCTAAGTTTTGTTTTGCCAAATTGCTCCGTGCTCATTAATGGCATCTGACCAGAGTCTTTGTACAAAACAGCTGTAAGCATGACTACTTGATTTTATAAGATGACTAAAGTTAGTGGTATTAAAGGTCTTTGTAAGCCTATGCATATGTAGTACTCAACTTCTCTGGGTCTGTTCTGGTTCTATGTGGTAGCTCCACAGACTGACTGTTGGATAGACGTCCCTCACCCTTACCTATTTTCTTTCGTGTATAATCAAGTTTAGCTGTAATATAAGACTTTCTGTTGTTGGGTGATACATCGACCATCTTTTTGTTGTGTTGGAGGCAAACTTAATGCCATACAGATGGGGAATGGGGAAAATAACTTCATTTGTAACTAAATCTTCCTGCTTTATGTTGTAGGCTTGCAGATCAATGATATTGAGCCTTTCTGTCAAGATGAGCTTGCTTTGTATCGACACTGTGCTGAAAGGAGGGTGAGATTGATTGTCTTTTCACTTCTGTTTCTATTAGATGTACTCTTTCTTGGATGTCATATAATTTGTAAAATGCAGATTTTTGAAGGTCGGTTGATATCAACATTTTGATGTTTGTTTGAAAACCTGAGTTGCAGGATAAGGAACTAAGGCAACGCCTACAAGACAGTGAGTGCAAATTGGGGTCATCAATGCCTTTAGATGAAGCGAAGGAAAGAGCTGCTCAGCTTGAATCAGAAGTTACGTCTTTGGAGAGGTATAATCTGGATTGATGGTTATGTTGAGTAGTTGTTTAGACAGGTTACATCTTTAGTGAGCGCAAAGTGGGGTCATCAATGCCTGTGAAAGTTTTCTTAATAAGGGCATGACTACACTATCATGTCAGTACAATTTGGTTTTATAGGTGTTATAATTAATATCATCCATGTGTATTGCAACTACAATATACTTGTCATGTATGTTTCTCATATTTGGTTTCTTATATGGAATCATTACTCGTCTTTGGAGATCACTTATGTGTCTTAACCGTTCCCAATAGGCGCTTGATTCTTGCAAGTGGAATTGAAGGCATTGAAGGATTTCGCCAGAGATGGAGCTTGCATGGTCGTCTAACAGATACCAAGTAATGTTTGTACCCTCTTATGAAATGTTAAAATTATATTTTTGGATTTGGTGGTCAAGTGCTCAAGCATTGGAGAGAGAATTTATGCTTTCAGATCATTGTTGAGATAAGATATAAAAAGTGAATCTTGTTTCCACTGGAAACCATTTGATGAATTTCTTTGTCTCCAAAGAAGCAAGGATAAACAAATTCGTTATTTCCCTTAATGCGCTGCATCAATAACAGAAAGCTTAAGTAGTTTAAGTTTCATTAAAATTGTTAGCTGTGCAATTGATAACTTAACCTGTCGCCATTTTTCCCTAGTCAATTACTTGGAGTTGCCTATTTGCATGAGAAGCCAATTTCTACTCATCTACTACCGAAGTCTGACTTCTCTTCACTGTTTTATGCAGAAAAAGGTTAGAATCCTTAACGCAGGGCATCGAGAATAGAAAGAACGAAGTGAAAAACGATGAACGGGCTCCAAGTACACCAACCAGAAGATGGTTTTTCTGGTGACTTGCTAATAAGAACACTCGCCTCACTTGCTGCTAGACCACACCAATCGATGGTTATAATAATAATAGTAACAACTATAAAAGAACAATTGGTTGTAAAAGAAAACAGTGTTATTCATGTGGAGGTGATATGGACATCAGAAGGGATGAGGTCAGCTTTGTTCTCGACAATGGCTAGCATACTAAACATGCAATTTGTCATGAAAGTTTATATGACAATTTGCTACAGAGCCACTACATTTGTTTTCTAAGTTTTTTTTTAAAATATTTTTTCTTGAAAATATATTAAAATAATATTTTTTATTTTAAAAAATTATTTTTAACCTTAATATATCAAAATAATCTAAAAATATTAATTTAAAACATTAAAAAAAAATGTTTTTTTCAAAAACACTTAATGCTTATACTGTGTTGGGTGCTGTACAGTTTAATATTCACCATATAAAAAACATTAAATATTTAATAATTTAATAGTAAAAAAATATATAATATTCTTACAATGAAAAATACAGAGATTAGTACTTCGCCGTTTGCATAAAATTTATACAGATATAAATACTCAGCATGTTTTGTTATTTAGGTACTGTTCGACATAAACAATAATTTTATATTAAATTATGGAAAAAAAATTGAAATATTTTTTTAAAAAATAATACTCCCTCAATAGCCATGCCCAGCCAGACGGTCCTTATCCTTGATTTGTACACGGTGATTACCTAAACCATGATATGTACGTTCCTCCTCCTGCAACCAAACATAGGAATAACAAAACCAGGGACATAATCGGCAAAACCAAAAATGAACGGACAAGATTTAATCATACAATCTCACCCTTGACAAGCCCTAGATATAAACATATATACTTGTATCTATTTCTACCGTCTGTCTCCAAACCCTAGGTAGTAGCAGCATCTATTGCTAGTTTCTCTCAGCGCCTCTTCCAAACTAAAATGAAGGTTGTCGCCGCTTACTTGCTCGCCGTTCTCGGTGGCAACACCTGCCCTACCGCCGAGGATTTGAAAAACATCCTTGGATCTGGTACTTTCTTCCTTCCTTCTTCACATTATGTTTTCATTTTTCTTTTTTCAGATTCTTGTATTTTAATAAATTTATTTTGTTTCTTTTTTTCGGATTTGCAGTTGGCGCTGATGCTGACGATGACAGGATCGAGTTGCTGTTGTCCAGTGTGAAAGGAAAGGACATCACTGAGCTGATTGCTTCCGGCAGGGAAAAGTTGGCTTCCGTTCCTTCCGGTGGTGGTGTTGCTGTTTCTGCCGGTGCTGCTCCTGCTGCTGCTGGTGGTGCTGCTCCTGCTGCTGAGGCTAAGAAAGAGGAGAAGGTTGAAGAGAAAGAGGAGTCTGATGATGTAAGCGATCCTTTTCTTTCTTGCTATAAATTTTCCTGGCTTGTTGTGTTCGTTTTAAAGTTGCCTGTTTTTAACTGAAGGGAATGTTTTATTGCTGTCTTTGTTGCAGGATATGGGCTTCAGCCTGTTCGATTAAGAGATTTAGTTTCGAAGAGGTCTTCTTTTGCATAAGTTTTTTATTTGTAGTTTGCTATTATGATTTTAAGACCTTGTTTTGGGCTCGAACGATTTTTGGATTTTAGATAATGGAATGTTTAAATGTTTTTAATATAATTGTTAATTTTGGATTACCGCCATTGTATGCTTGTTAGTTTCTTTTCAGTTTGCTTGCTAGAGGTGTTGATTGTTGTTGTATCAATAGTTGGTTTGAGGGTTTTGCCAAGTCTGAAAGTTTTGTGGGTTTATTTTTGTGCCAAATGTTTTATGTTGAAGATGATAATTTTTTAACAAAATTGTGTGGTTTATTAAATAATCGATGTCAATATCTCCTTGTACCCGGATAAACATGTTATGTCAAAATCTGCCTCCAAAACCCTAGCAAGCAGCAAAAATTCTGAGTCATTAGAAACTCAAAATTCTGAGCACCATTTTGCTGGAAACAAAAATTGTTTTGAGGGTGTTAAATTAAATTATGGATATGTATTCGGTGATACCAGCAGCTGAATTGTTAGGTTGCGCCAATTTGGAAATTGTCTCTTGAACATGCGTTTCTTTCTTGATGGATTTATTATCTGAATTGTTTTCTTGGTTGGTTGGTTTTTTGCACGGCTGCTTGCTTTTCCTGGTGCATTTTTAAGCAGCAAGGATATATCAAATGTCATTTAGCCTGATGTTTGCTTTAAGATTCCTGTCCTTAAGCTTAAACTCTTCCACATGACCTAGCATGGTGAAGTCTGGTTTCTCACTTGGGCAGTTGTATACAACACTGGACCATGGTGGGGAAAGACTTCTGAAGTATGGGAAGGTTGCCAAAGCTCTCTGCTACATTAGCAGAAAGCGAATTCGAATCTTTCACCAGTGTTTGTAATATCTAAGCCCCTTTTATAAAGGAATAGGCGACATGTAATGGTCTCAATCTACAGTACTGTGTATGGTAGTGCGATAGTTTTTAGTGTCTAGGTGCTTTTTTAAAGATTATTTGTCTTTAAAAACATATGTTATTAGGTGTTTGTATTTAACTTATGCAACAAGTTTATGTAAAGAATAAAAAAATTATTTTAATATATTTTGAAGTGAAAAATATTTTTTAAAAAGTATTTTGTATTTCAATCTCAAACATTCAGTGCTTAATTAAGAGTAAAAACATTCAGCCTCTATTAGTTTTTTTTTGTTTGAAGTTTTCACATTATTGTTTTTATTGTTTTGATAGGTTGATAAAAATAAATTTTAAAAATAAAAAATATTATCTTATTATATTTTTCTTTCAAGGGCAGAAAGAACAGGGCCTTGTATTTTGTCCAGTTTGGTCACGCACAAACACCAGATATGGATAGCCAGGCAGTGCAGCAATAATGTTTTCCAGTCACCAAGTTACCTGAGGGATTAAGTTGCAGTTGTTGGAATGTTGTGCATATAAAAAGGATTAAAATTCCTGAAAACGTTCTCTTCCTACTAGTTTGGTCACTGATCACCTCCGTAGAAAGAAACAACGCGATGTGAAAAATATGAAAGTAACCAGGCTATATCCTTGTATTTTGCCACAAAAAAACATGCTAAATGGGCAAAAATACCGATACTCAACAAAGAATATTAATAATTTAAAACAATCCTCCCTATGAGTTCCATAAACACTTCATTTACATGCCCATTTCAGATACAATCTGACATGGATATTCATTCCACCAGAGTCATCTGACGGAGCAGCTGGCACAACTCAGGGCTCTATTGGTGGCCTTTTTTAGATTCACCAGAAATCATATTTCTCTCCATCTGTGTCCAAAACCATTATCAAATGATGAACAATTACATGTATAATGAAAGTCTAATATTTTGGAAAAATCATA
>Ga0307515_10007595_pt1 | contig 21407 bp, 21 predicted proteins | sample 17_EM_MG_FD_194513 | JGI IMG/M metagenome (GOLD analysis project Ga0307515, IMG submission 194513) | Populus trichocarpa ectomycorrhiza microbial communities from riparian zone in the Pacific Northwest, United States - 17_EM | ecosystem: Host-associated > Plants > Roots > Unclassified | place...
GGGTCTTCTATTTCGATCCCCATCTCGTCATCGACGCCGAGAAGAGACAGAAGCTCAGCCGGAGCCATGCACATGTCTAAGCTCATCGTCAGTCTTGCCGCCTTATTGGGTGCCGCGATGTTCGCCAACGGCGTTTTCATGCTGGTGAACCCCGAGGCTTGGTATTTCGCGGTCCCTGGTGTGGCCGCCGCTGGTTTGTTCAACCAGCATTTCATCCGCGACATCGGGATCATCGAACTCTTCATCGGCGCGGCCTATGCGGTTGGGATCTGGAAACCAGCCCTGCGCCTGGGTCTGTGGGGCATCCCAACACTCTGGTTGACCGCGCATGCGATCTTCCACCTGTGGGAAGTTGCGGTGGGCATCTGCGCACCTTCGGTCATTCCCCACGACTTTCCTGCGGTCACGCTGCCGGCGGTGATCGGCATGGGCCTGACCGCATGGGCTTGGTCAAACCGAGCCCGCTTCACAGCGGCCGCGCCAGCAATTTCTCAAGGACATCAACAATGACGCACAACATATTGCTCACGGGAGCGAGTGGAATGCTGGGAAAGGCGGTTGCCTTGGCTCTGTCCACCAATGGGATTGATTTCTCAGGCAGCGGACGCAATCATGCTTCGCAAGGCTTTCCCGGAAACTGGGTTCAGGCCGACGTCCTCACCGGCAGCGGGCTGGATACGGCAATGCAACAGCGATCTTGCATCATTCATTGCGCCAGTACCCCCGCAAAACCGGGCAACGACATCGTCGCACTCCGCAACGTGATTGTGGCCGCGCGGCCGCAAAACACCCACATCATCTATATTGGTATTGCGGGGATCGAAGATGCTGCAAAACGCTATCCCTACTACAGGGCAAAGCTCGAATGTGAACGAATTTTGGCGGAGAGTGGCCTCCCGCACACCATCCTTCGAGCAAGCCCATTCCATCCCTTCGTCGACGCTCTTTTGCGCCGGCTGGCGTTCGGCCCGTTCTTGCTGGTGCCGCAAATGACCCTTCAGCCTGTTGATGTCCACTTTGTCGCCGAGACGCTTGCGATGCTCGCTATTGAACGACCGACGGGGCGGGTCCATGATGTTTCCGGACCGGAGGCATTGGATACCCTGCGCCTCACGGACATATGGTTTGCGGGGACGCAGGGCCGCAAGTCGCGGATCACAATGCCCGCTATCGGCTCCTTTGTCGGGCTTACCGATCTGAAAGTTGTAGATGGAATGTCTGGTGGAGAAACCTGGGCCGAATGGATGGCCCGGTCGAGTCACTAAAGCGAGCCGGAATTCACGACGTCCGCTGCCAGAGCGCCGAGTACTCCAATGGAGTCGTAGTCATAGATGTCTCCGCTAGGTTTGCTAAACGGAGACTGCTTATTATGCCGAGCTTTCAATCTGGAACTACCGGAAATCACGGGCTTTAGGGAACTGGCTCGGCATAGTCTCGGGCTCGGGATAAATAACTGACCTGCACATCGATACGCTGAAGGTGAAGAGCCGGAATTTTCAGTGAGTTGGTGGGCGGCTACATAGGAGATGCGGTCAAAAGCAAGGCGACAGGGACACTGAGCGCTGACGCGGTCAATGCCCACACCGACGCCAACTTAATCAGGCGCATTTTCGCGCGCGGCCTTCGTCCCACTCGTATGCCATGCTCAGTCCTCCGAGCAGCCAATGAAGCATTCCGAGGAATGGGAGTCGAGTCCGAGAAAAGTGGCGGGCACCGGTTTGTATCCCATCAAGACCAACCGTTGAGTTGTGCTGCATTGTCGAGCACAAGATCTGAAGGCATCCCTACGTGCCTCCCTTCAAAAGTACATTGACACGTGGCATTCGTCTCTGATAGGCAAATCCCGTGCAAAGATGCACATAAAAATCCACTCGACGTTGCTGGGCATCTGTTCTTAGTACGTCGCTTTGCGTTTTGATAAACGCGATCGTGTGGATAACCGGTGTTCAGCTCTTACAAATGGAGATGAATAACCGTGGGAACAGCTCTTTCAGCCAAAACACTGATGATATCGACGGCACTGGCGCTTCTACCTGCCGCTGCCTTCGCCGACACCAAAATCGCCGCTATCTTCGATCTGACCGGTGGCCTGAATATCTATGGCATCCAACAGAACAACGCCCTCCAGCTTGCCGTGGATACCATCAACGGGCAGGGCGGCTTGCTCGGCGCACCGATCGAAGTCGTGTCTTATGATGCGCAATCGGAGCAGAGCAAATACATCCAATATTCCAATACCGCGATCCTGAAGGATCAGGTGAAAGCCATGTTTGCCGGACTGACGAGTTCGTCGCGGGAGGCGATCCGGCCGATCGTTCGCAAGGCGAACATCCCCTACTTCTATACGGCACTCTACGAGGGCGGCGCTTGCGACAAGCAGACATTCGTCACGGGTTCGTCCGCGTCGCAGCAGCTTTCGGTATTGATCGACTGGGCTGTGAAGAAATACGGCAAGAAGATCTATGTCATGGCGCCCGACTATAATTTCGGAACCATCTCGGCTCATTGGATCAAGGAATACGCCAAACAGGCGGGTGCCGAGGTTGTCGGCGAAGATTTCCTGGCGCTGACCATCACCGACTACGCGCCAACGATCCAGAAGATCCAGGCAGCCAAGCCGGACTTCGTCGTTGCCTTGCCCGTGGGTGCAAACCAGACGGGGTTCCTGGAGCAATTCGCAGCGGCCGGCCTCAAGGATACGATCGGCATGGTGTCGACCAATTACGGCTCCGGCAACCAGCAAGTGGTTGTCTCTCCAGATGCCGGCAAGGGGCTGATCGCCAGCCAAGGATATTTCCAGCCGGTCGACAATCCTGCCAATGCGGCGTTCGTCAAACTGTGGCAAGCGAAATACGGCAGCGAAACCCCGATCGTCTCGGAAGCCGTCGACGTCTGGAATGCAGTGCATCTGTGGTCGGCGGCTGTCAACAAGGCAGGCAGCGCCGACAGCGCACCCGTCATCGCAGCTCTTGAAAGCGGGCTGACGTTCGATGCGCCGAACGGCATGGTCAAGCTGGAGCCGGGCTCGCATCATCTGCGCCAGAATATCTATATCGCGGAAGGCGACGACAAGCACAGTTTCAAGATCGTGGAAACCTTCCCCGATGTCGCTCCTACCTACGAGAACGACAAATGCGACCTCGTCGCCAATCCGTCTCTGGCCAAGCACTTCACCCCGGAAAGCCAGTAAGGTTTGACATCGAGCGCTTTCCTCATGGAAAGCGCTCGATTTAGGAGGTTTTCATGGAAATCGATTATCTGGCGACAGTGTTACTGTCGTCGCTTTCAAGCGCATCCATCTTGCTAATCGCAACGATCGGGCTAGCGGTCGTTTTCGGGCTGATGGGCGTCATCAATCTCGCCCATGGCGAGTTCCTGATGATTGGCGCCTATACGGCTCTGACAACAACGCAATGGGGCATTCCACACGTCCTGTCCATCCCGATCGCGGTCGTTGTAACGATGGCGATCGGCGCTGCGGTTGAAATCCTTATCATCAGCCGGCTGTACGGCCGTATTTTCGATACGATGCTGGCGACCTGGGGATTGAGCATCGCCTTCTACCAACTTGCAGTGCTTATCTTTGGAACCGTCACCCCTGGCATCGGCATGCCACACTACAGCTTCAAGATCGGCGCCTACAGTCTGGCTGGTTATCCGCTGCTGATGATTGTCGTCGCGGCCGTGATGGCCCTATTTGTCTATGGTCTCATGACCCGGACGGTCTACGGCAGAAAGGCTCGCGCCGCGATCCAGGTTCCAGAGATGGCACAGGCCATCGGCATCGACTCGTCGCGCGTCAACACCCTGACCTTCGCCATAGGATGTGGTCTTGCCGGGTTTGCCGGAGCCGTTCTTCTGCCGATCGTGCCGGCAACTCCATCGATGGGTTTCGCCTTTGTCATAAAGGCCTTCCTTACAGTCGTCGTTGCCGGCCCAGTCACGCTGACCGGAAGTGTTCTGGCAGCCATCGGCCTTGGTGGCGGAGCCTCGATCACTGCAAGCTTTCTCACCTCCGTGGCGGGCGACGCCTTCTTTTTCCTCATAACGGCACTGCTGCTTTGGCTCTTCCCCATGGGAATATCGGCCAAATGGCGCCGGAAGATGTGAGCCGCGACCCATGACCTTTTCAGAAAAAATCTACAGATCCGCCGGGATTACGTTTCCCATTATCGCGACGCTGGCCGCACTCGCTGCCGCTGGCGTCATGGATCCCTATCTCGCCTATGTAGCAACCTCCTGGGTCATCGCAGGCATGCTCGGTCTCAGCCTCGATATCGTCTGGGGCAGGGGCGGGCTCCTCAGCCTTGGACAGACTGCCTTTTATGGCCTTGGCGGCTACTTCGGCAGCGTGATCGCTATCAACCTCGGTCCGGTCACAGGTAATACCCTGATCTGGAGCCCTCCCGCCGGTGCGGCTTTCGGCGCCTTGTGCGCAGCAGCGCTCGGGTGGATCATTTTCTTTGCCCGGATGGGGCCGCTTCAAAGCACGATCCTGTCCTATACCTTCACGCTGTTGCTCTGGTCCCTGACGCAGTCCTTCCAGCTTGACGTCGGCGCTGCCTCCATCGGCGGCGACAACGGCCTGTCCAATATCCCCGGCATGGTGCTCGGTTTTGGGCAGAACGCCGAAGCGCTGGGTCCGGTCGCCGTTTTCGTTGCAGCGATCGTGATCGCGGCAATGGTATATCTGCTGACCCGCGTGCTGATGAAGAGTACGTTTGGACGTGTGGTCGATTGCATCCGCATCGACGCCCAGAAGGCCGAGTTACTGGGCTACGACGTGCGCCTGTTTCAGGTGGCGAACTTCGCCTATGCAGGTGCGGTGGCCGGTCTTGCCGGTGCACTGTTCGGGGCTTGGGCGAATTACCTAAACCCCTCGATCTTCTCGGTTCAGGAAGCACTTCTGGTGCCGATCTATGTTCTCGTCGGCGGGCTTGGAACACTGGCCGGGGCGTTTGTCGGAGCAATCGCTATCGGCGGTTTGTCGTACTGGCTGGGCGGCGGCGCGGTTGGGGGGCAAACGACATTGATCCTCGGCATTGGCCTCATTTTTCTGGTCCTCTTCCTGAAGAATGGAATTCTCGGGGCACTCGGTGATCTCTGGCGCTTGAGCCTGCCTGACCACAATTCCGCCGCCCGCGATGCGAATCCGGTGGCGATCGATCCTGATGTTCTGGAAGCTCTGCTCAAAGATGCCGCGGTTCGGGCTGGTCCCGCAAAAATCCTGGAGACCCGCGATGCTTTCAAGCGTTTCGGCGGCGTCGTTCCCGTCAACAAGGTCTGCCGCACCTTCCAGCCCGGCCGGCCGTCTTCGCTGATCGGTCCGAACGGGGCCGGGAAAAGTTCCTATCTCAAGACATGTGTCGGCATTTACACACCGGAAGCAGGAAGCATCCTCTTCGGCGATGGAGAAGACATTACGCGCGTTCCCATCTTCAAACGTGTCCGCCGGGGCATGGGGGTTAAAAACCAGAAACCGCAGGTCTTCGGCGATCTGACGGTCTTCGATAATCTCTGGATGGCCGCCTATGCGCGGACCCGCAATAAAAATGCTGCAACGGAAATCAGTGAGAAGATCATGGGCATGCTCGGCTTCACCAAGCAGGCTGCCGTTCAGGCCTCCGTCTTGTCGCATGGTCAACAGCAATGGCTGGATATCGGCATGGTCCTGTGTCTGGCGCCCCGCGTCATTCTTCTCGATGAACCCGCCGCCGGGATGACCAACGAGGAGACGCGTGAGCTGTCCTCTCTCGTCCGTATTCTTGCAAGGCACATGACGGTCATCGTCGTGGAGCACGACATGGAGTTCGTCCGAACGCTGGAAGGTCATGTCACGGTTCTTCATCAGGGCGAGGTTTTTGCCGAAGGCGATATCGATAGCCTGCGCGCCGACGACCGGGTTCTGGATATCTATCTCGGGAGGCGCGCGCATGTTTAAGATCGCCAATGCCACGGGCGGATATGGCAAGACCGTCATTATTCGTGATGTCTCTCTCCATGTGGATGCTGGGGAAGTCGTCGCCTTGCTCGGCCGCAATGGCGTCGGCAAATCGACATTGATGCGGTTTGCCACAGGTCTGATACCGGCCGGTCGCGGCCATGTCGAAATCGACGGCGTCACGGCCCCTGTCTCGCCGGCCAAGCGGGCGAAGCTTGGGCTGGGATATGTGCCGCAGGGGCGGTTCGTATTTCCGCGCATGACGGTCATCGAGAACATCGCCGTCGCCGCCGAGGCGAACGGTCACAATGGCAGGGAGGCTGTCGATGCCGCAATGGCGGATTTCCCCATGCTCAAGCCGAAAGCGGGCGATCTCGCCGGCGGATTGTCCGGTGGTCAGCAACAGGTCCTGGCGCTGGCCCGGGCGCTGGCCGTTCAACCACGTATTCTCTTGCTGGACGAGCCGACCGAGGGCGTGCAGCCCTCGATCATCGACGAGATCGCCGGCGTGCTGAAGCGGATCAACCGTGAGCGCGGCATCGCCATCCTCGTAGCAGAACAGGATCTCGATTTCTGCCTGTCGATCGCGACCCGGGCTTACGTCATGGAAAAGGGGACAATCCGCCTTGAGACGGATCGCGACCGCCTGAGCGCAGACAAGCACCTTCAGCAAGAACTGCTGGGAGTGTGAAGGATGAAGGAGCAATTGGAATTGACCGACGATCAACTTGCCCGCATCGAAGCGACGCTCAAGCGTATACGCGGTGGCTTGAGCAAATTCACCGCACAGCCGGCACAGGAGCCAGCGCATTTCTTTGTTCCCGAGGTGTGCAATGCAAAATGACCTTGAAACTCTGACACAGCAGATCGAGGCCCTCAGCGCAGGCACTGTCTCGTCGTCCTTTCTGGCCGAGCGTGCGCTTGATCGTGCACTGCGGTTCGAAAACCTGAATGCCTTCGTCGCACTTGATCCGGCTCATGTCATGGCGCAAGCCAAGGCTGCCGACGAAAGGCGCATACAAGGCCAGCCTCTCAGTGTCCTTGACGGCATCCCCATTGCAGTCAAGGACAACTACCTTACGCAGGACTATCCGACGACGGCCTGCTCGAAAGCCCTGCCACTTGAACCTGCAGGCACCGACGCGACGATCGTTGCCAATCTGCGTCGTGCCGGCGCGGTGATTTTCGGCAAGACCAACATGCACGAATGGGCCTATGGCGCGACCAATTCGACGTCGCGTTTCGGCCCCACTAAAAATCCCCACGATCTGGATCGTATCACAGGCGGCAGCAGTGGAGGGTCAGGTGCAGCCGTGGCCGCGGGCATCGTGGCCGCCGCACTCGGCAGCGATACCGGGGGGTCGGTGCGCATACCGGCCGGCGCCTGCGGCATCTATGGCTTCAAGCCGAGCTATGGCCGCGCCTCCCGCCACGGTATCCTGCCGCTGAGCTGGTCGCTGGATGCGCCAGGGCCTCTGGCGGCATCGCTTGAGGACATCCGGCATCTGTTGCCATTTTTCTGCGGGGGCGACCCCAACGATCCTGCGACGCGCCACGCCATGCCGTTCGATGACACTGTTTCGACAGGCCGTCCGAAACTGACCAGTCTGACGGGCGTAGGGCTTGAGCGATCGGCTGGCGTCGATACCGCAATCCGCTCTGCGCTCACCCGGTGCGATGCAGATGTTACAGAGTCTGGCCTTGCTGATATCTCCGCCTATTTTGCAGCGTGGGAGACGATCCTTCATTGCGAAGCGTCCGCCTATCACACTCCCTTGTTGGCACGGAATGCCGCCGGCTACAGTTCCGTCACCCGTGCCCATCTGGAGGCGGGGAAATTGCTCACCGGAGTGGAATTGCTAAAGGCGCAGCAAATCCGGACCAATCTCATGACGCAACTTGCCGCTCTTGGCGATTGGGACGCACTGGTGCTACCGACGCTGCCGGTCGTGGCACCGCGCGCAGGCGAGGACTGGCAGGAATTCGGCGGGCGTCGTGTGACGACACAGGATGCGATGACGTGGTTTTGCTGGATCGGCAATCTTGCAGGACTTCCCTGCATCTCGATACCGATCGGCATGTCGCCAGATGGCCTTCCGATCGGTATGATGCTGATGGGCCGTCCAAACGCGGATGAGCATCTTTTTGGGATCGCCGCATGGATCGACAGAAACACCAGGACGGGCAAGTGAACCATGGCGGATAACGCAATCAAGATTGGCGTGCTTTTCTCGCAATCCGGCCCGATGGCGGTGACCGAGACCGCTCATATTCAGGGGGTGTTGCTTGCCTGCGAGGAGCTGAATTCACAAGGCGGGGTCTGCGGCCGAATGATTGAACCCGTCATCGTAAACCCTGAAGGCAACGATCAGCGCTACGACAGGATGGCGACTGAGTTGTTGCTGAAACAGGGAATCAACGCGATCTTTGGATGCTGCCTGTCGTCGAGTCGCAAGGCAGTCGTGCCGATCGTCGAGCGTTACAATGGTATACTCTTCTATCCCTCCGTCTACGAAGGGTTCGAGTATTCACCAAACGTGATCTACGGTGGGGCAGTGCCTAATCAGGTCATCGTTCCGCTTCTTGAATATCTGTTCGCGCACCATGGAAAAAGAATTGCGCTCTTCGGCTCCGACACGCTTTACGCACGCGAAATCAACCGCATCGTCAACGAATTTCTGGCTGACAGTGGCGGTTCGGTGGTCGAAGAAATCTACTTTCCGTTCGGGACGTCACCGTCCCGGTTCGAGCCGGCTTTGAAGCGGGTAGTGGAAGCCGGCGTCGATGCGATCATGTCAACAGTCGTTGGGGAGGATAGCGTAGCGCTCTACGACACCTTTCACGGTATCGACCATGGTGGACGGGATATTCCGATCGCCTCACTGACCACCACCGAGTCCGAACTGGGCAAAATGTCACCCGCAGCACGAGCAGGCCATCTTTCGGCGTTGCCCTATTTCGGAACCCTCGACAATCCGCAGAACAAAGCGTTCGTCGTCGCATTTCAGAAACGTTATGGTGACAGACAAACGCCTGGAATTTATACGGAAGTGTGCTACGCGCTTGTCCATATCTATGCCGACGCGGTTCGCCAATGCGGCGAAACAGACAGCGATTCTATCCTTCCGATTTTGACCAGCGCAGCGTTTAAAGGACCAAGCGGTGAAAAATCTATCGATCTGGACACCAACCACTTTATGCACCGCCCTTTGATTGGAAGAGCGAACATGTCTGGTGATTTCGATATCGTCTGGCGCAGCAATACGCTTATCCGGGCGGATCCTTATCTTGTTGCTTATGACCGCTCGCTCAGCTTGTAGGTAGACGATGAACGATCGCATTCCCTTGAAGGACGAGGACATGCTGCGGCGTCTGCGCCGGATGCGGGTTCTCGTCATTCATCCGGACGATGACGAGCGATCGGCGTTCCTCGCCCATATCAAGCGCGTCGGTTGCCAGGTCGAGGCGATCTGGCCGGCCCCCGAAGCGCTTCCGACCTATATCGATGTCGTGCTGTTCCTGCTCAATCCCGACCGCAATAACCGAACACCCACCTGGGTGACGACATGCGACACTGCGGCAAGGATTGCCATCATCGCCTTCGAAACGCCGGAGATCCTGACGGAGCTCCAGCGCATGAACGTGCATGGTGTCTTGTCGAAACCGGTGCGGATCTTCGGCATATTGGCGGCGTTGACGACGGCCGTCAGCCTCGCCAGCCATGAGGCAAGACTGAAACAGCGGATCAAGTCGCTGGACGACACCTTGAAAGCCCGCCGCAGGATCGAAAAGGCAGTTGGGATTTTATCGGCCAGCCGCAATATCTCTGAAGAGGAAGCCTATCGGCGTCTTCGCGAAAAAGCGATGACCTCGAAGGCGACCATAGCATCCGTGGCCGATGCCATTATCGCCTCGAGCGACATTTGATCGGTTCGGGATAAATTGATTCTGCATCCTGAACGTAATTGTCGCCTCTGTGCTGGTTTAACGGCAAGTTCGTCATCAGCTTTTTTTGATCACTAACAATCACTTACACGCCCGTGAGGGGAGGGTCTTGGGTTCGACTCTGTTCAAGACCTGGGACGGCAAATATCGGCGGGAAACGGCTGCTTGCTGCGGCATCGATGAATGACCGTTTGGGAGCCGCTTACGGCCCGGCAGCATTTGGGGAGAGGGTGCGGTAAGCTGCCCTTCATTCATTTGGCACTGCCTCGTGCCTCTCGGCCGCGTCTTCACCCAGAGTGCATACTGCTCGAGGAATGGTCTGTCTCAAGCTTCCTGCTCGACGAAGGCCGGCTGGTCGTAGAAAGCGAACTGCTGGGTATCGATTCCTAGTTCCCGCAGTCTTCTCTCTACGACGTCCTGAGCCGATCCGCTGCCGTCGCGCGGCGCTTTGCCTCTCCCATTGGTTCGCTCCTTTCTGCAAGGCGCGTGGTCGACTTGGCCGCAGTGATCCAGTTTGGGCCGTGATCGATGCTGCGGCAGCAGGTCGCGGTGAGCAGGACGGTGTGCAGCCGAGACGTGATGTCGTCCTCGTCGGAACGGCAATTACATTTTCGGAGTGTCGGCGAACCTCAGTTTGGGCAATATGTGGCTTCCGTCATTGACGACGTAGCGCAACCGCGCTGCCAACCATACTTCCGCTTTCGGCCAATCCTTGAGGCTTACCGGTAGGCGAGCGACGTGCGCCGGTCGGGGATCATAGAAATCCACGTGTTGGAAGGGGAAGACCATGACGATGACGGTAATTTGCCCATAACCTGCCAATTTGGAGAGGGGAATCATCGTCTTTGTAAAGAGACCATGATAGATGATGTTTTCGCCTTCGATGCTCCAACGCACGTTTTGAATAGAAATTCCGGCCCACATGAGACCGATGAGGAAAACACCAATAACAGCTCCAGACGAAAGCTCGGAGGGTGTCTGCGCTTCGGGATGCGTGAAAATAGCGTAGACGAGGGCCACCAACGCGACCACGGCACCTAGACAAACAAGCCACCCCAACGCTCGTTTCGCTAACCCTGCTTTAAAAACGAGATTGTTCTGCATAGGATTTCACCTATAGATGAATTGTTACAGACGGTATAGGTGCTATGGGTATCCGGAGTTCCGCGCCGGGGGCGATCGTTATCACAGTTGATTCAGCTGCATTGGGCTCCGCCCAGAGTGGCTTTCAATCCTTCCCGATGACGTCGATCCGATACGAACAGCCATAGAAGATCTTACCTAGATGGGTCGAGACGTTCGAGATGTTGCGGCTGATGATCGTGTGCGGGCCGAAGCCGCCCCCGCTTCCGGAAGTTCGCTCCGATCGGTAAGAGGGTCAAATGTCGATATCACAAATCGTTCGTACGCTTCTTGAACCATGGGGTGAGGTGAGGCCCCAGTCTGTGGAAGAGTGGGCCGGTGAGGAGGCATTGCCGAATACAGTGCGGGATTTCTATCGTGAAGTCGGGCCCGTAGACCTCGATATCGATTGTGGTGGCAATCCGGTAAATATCCCCGCTCTCGAACGCCTTTGGGAGCTGCAAGCCCAATATCGTTGGCACGGACGCACAGGTGAGCGGCTGACGGACTGGAAAGATGAGTGGTTCGTAGTCGCTCAGGCAGGCGGTGATCCTTTCATCCTCGACGTCGTGACCGGTCAGCTTTTCTCGGCCCGTCACGGATTTCCTGAATGGAGTCCGGTGCTTTTCGCCGACGACCTCGTGACGGGGATCGGCTGCATCGCGACGGTCGGCAACGCGCTCAGCGCGCTTGGCGAAGACGCCTATGACGAAACGCTTGAGCTGCTGCCTTCATCTCGCGAGACCGTGACGAATGCGCTGGCCGAGTTTCTGGGCAGGGACCGGGGTAAGGCGATCGCCGCGCTGCGCGCCTGGAAATGGCACGAATAGGCTGACGCTTCGTCTGCTTTTGGGCCCTGCGTCGTTCGCGCTAAACGTCTGAACCGAGGGCGCATTCCTGTCGCAAAATTCGTCGCTTCATGGCCAAAACACCCAGCTTCCAAGCTAAGCTGGGAAGCCGTCACGCCATCTCACGGTGCGAGGATTCCGTTCCCTGCGCGATAAGCGGCGCGGGAGACTTCGAATGCGGGTGGGAAGAGTTAAGTCGCCGAGCCACGATATCGTGGTTGAGCCACAGGACGGGACCGGAAGGTTCTGAAGATTCGCCAAAAATTAGCTGCCCGGTTGCCTTCACAACGAGACCGCTCAGGAGGTCGCTGATCATCAACTTGCTATCCCGATGCATCTGGGTGATCTCGTTAGACGTGCCGATGGTCAAATCGGCCTGTGCCTGGCTGTTTGCCATAGGCCATGCCGAAAAGTCATAGAACGGACGCATGACCTCGCTGGCCTGCATGTCGGTGATCTTCCGGAACACATCCTTCATGGTTAAGCCGTCTGCCAGAAGCTGCTGGCAGACCTGCCACTGTTCGTCTGCCCATTGGCCACCGTTTTCTTTCTTCAACGCAAGCAGCAGCGGTATCAGGGGCAGCTCGATACCCGTGAACACATCGGACGAATTGGTCCGGATTTCGGGACAGTTATAGACAGTTGCCTTGATCCCTGTCGCCCAGGCTTCCTCTGCAATGCCTTCGAGCCGCATCTTCGCATAACCCTGGGTGTAGTTGGTGTAGGTCTGCCAACGATAGCTTCCGTCAATGAGGACCGCCGATCCGTGGTAACCATAGGCCGTATATCGCACTTGACCGCCCGTAGCTTCCACGCGCTCGCGGATCGCCGCGCTGAAATCAATGAGATGGCGAAACGTGTTTGCGGAGACGTCGTCAAAATTCTGCAGGATGAGTTTTCCCATGTCACTGTCGAGCAAGGTCTGCGACGACATGTGGCGGGTTCCGGTCCCCTTGTAGATTCGATTGGCGACGACCAAGAATACCTTCGCCTTCGGGATGCCCCCGGCCATTGTGTGGGCGAAGAAAACATTGCGGCCAGCGGCGATCATTCCGTCGAGAACGGTCATGACTTTTGAAAGCGACTCCGTAAAACGCGCAGTGGCGATGTCGCGGCATTGCCCGACATAGTCCCAGTCGAGCTTGTCGTGTTCCCAGCTCTCAAGTGTCATCTTTGCCAGGAGATCGGTGGGAGTTGGGCCGTCTGCGGGCGCATCGAGATCGAAACCCGCCATAAGAGGTATGTTGATGATCCTGCCGCCCAGCCGGGCCTCCGCCGAAGAGAGTTCCTCGGCGTCGAGCGGCCGCAGCGCGTTGTTCTCGTCGCGCCGCCCGACGGTGATCCCCACAATCTCCATTCCAGCCCGTCTGGCTTCCTCGAGCAAGCCGGTGGCGTATCCGCGGCCGAACAGTTCGCCGAAGAGTACGAAAACATCGCCTTTACGGAAGACCATGTTCTCGGAAAGACGATTCAGTGCAACCGGATTTTCCATGCTGTCAGCTCTTTGATTTGTGTGTCGTCGAGCAATGGCTCATACGAGCTTTCACAAAGACATGACCGCACTGGCACAGAATGGGAACTCATTTTCGGTGACTGTTCATTTCAAAACGTGAAGTCAGTCTCTGTTGTTCCTACAATGCAGCGAAATGCCGAGGCCGTTGGAGATCGGCGCGCCGATACCGAAACGAGTTCGCGGGAAACGCTCGCCCTACGGATGCTTGCGAGGGGTACTGTCACATTGTTTGGCGTGCGGGTGCATGGAAGCCGCAAGGTGGATTTCAGGCGAGTTGCAGCGCGGCCATCCTCCATTGGGTAGTCGCGGCTTGGCGGAAGGATCGGATCTGGGCAGCGGGGCGATTTGATTTGGCGGGAACGAAATGGTTTCGGACGGCTGAGAAGATTGAGACAAATTGTTGCAGCGACCCGATCGACCGAAATCCTTGCCGGGTTCGTTCTCGCTTCCGAAATGGCAGATGCGAATTCTCGGCCCTGTTGTTCAGGCCTTTATGAGAGCGATGCTCGACGGCGGGCATGACCTGACGCCGGGCGGCGCCATAGGATCGCAGCTTGTCGGTGATGATGCGCTTGGGCGCCAAGCCCTGTTTCTTCAGCAAACGGACCAGAAATCGCTTGGCGGCCTTGGTGTTGCGGCGGGTTTGAACGATTTCATCCAGGACATATCCGTCCTGATCCACGGCGCGCCACAGCCAGCACTTTCTCCCTCCGATGCGAACGACAGCCTCGTCCAGATGCCACACGTCGCTGGAAGAAGGCGATTTGCGGTGCAACCGCGCTGTGGTCATGGAACCGTGCGACCTACACCATCGGCGGATCGTTTCATACGAGACTGCCACACCGCGCTCCAGCATCATTTCCTCGACTTCGCGCAGGCTGACATTGAACCGGAAATACAGCCAGATTGCACGGGCGACGATTTCAATAGGGAAGCGGTGATTCTTGTAGGTCGGCGTCGCGCTGTTCATCCTGCCCGACTACCGCAAATCGATTGACGAAAAATCAATGTGACAACACCCTACAACACGCTTCACCCGCACAAGGCTTTGGGATATCGATCTCCGCGCGAGTTCTTAAACCGTCAAACAGAAATCTGATCCTGTCCGGTTTTTATGGGGCAACTCCAGACCGTCGATGGCCCCCCAAAAATCATATATTCGGTTCCAGAGTCGCGATGTGACCGGCGAGATTCTGAAAATATTCACCGGCCGGGGCCACCATCACCTCTTCTATTCGACTGATTGAGGCAAGGCGCATGTCACAGGCGTCCGGCAATTCAATTTTTTGCTTTTCCTTTGCAGCGTTTCCGGGCAAATGAATACAGCTAAACACGCCGCCGCCCTGCGGAGAGCCCTCTCTTGAACCTGAAGCATCCGTTGCCGCCGCTCAACGCTCTTCGTGCCTTCGATGCGCTCGCCCGCTGTGGCAGCCTGCGTGCCGCGGCCCAGGATCTTGGCGTGGTGCCTGGAGCGGTAAGGCAGCAGCTTCAAAGCCTTGAGGAGTATTTCGGAGCGGCTCTCTTCATCCGTAAGGGTGGCCGGGTGGCACTCAACGCCGCCGGATTACGTTTTGCCGATGCTGTTGGAATTGCATTCGCGATCGTTTCCCGCGCGGCAGAAGAGGTCCAACAACGAGATAGCAAAACGCGCCTTCGGCTTGGCGTACCCATGCCGATGGCCCTTTCGTGGCTGATGCCACGGCTGTCGCGCATCCACACCGATCTTCGCGATGTGGAAATCGATGTCGTTCCAGTTGCCGTCACCCGCACGCTCGCCGACGCGCCTGACCTCGACGCCATGATTGCCGGCGGCGAATATCGCCCTTTGCCTGACATCGCAGCGACCGCCTTCATGGTCGATGCGTTCGGCCCCGTCTCAAGCCCCGCCGGACTTGCTCCATCAGGCACCGATCTTGACGGCTGGCTCGAAAATGCCACGGCACTGGTGGCGCGCGACGTGCCTTACCTTTGGGATGACTGGTTTCGCGAAAGCGGCACACACCCGTCGCGCTTCCTGAAACGGATTGAAATCGATGACCTGACGCTGGCGATTGGCGCGGCGAAGGCTGGCCTCGGCGTGACAATAGCGCCGCGTGCCTCCATCGAGATGGAACTCGCCAGCGGTGTGCTGACAGCACCTTTCGGTTTTGCATTCCGACCGGTCGGCTTCAGGCTGTGCTGCCGCGCTGCCGATCGCAAGAGCAAGACGATCGGTCTTCTGTCGGATTGGCTGTTCCAGGAAGGCCAGGCGGCCGCCCCGGCCTGAACAGGAAATCTGCCCATGACCGCAGTATTATGTCCCTGTTGACTATCGGCTTCGCACGTTAGGGAACATCCGCGGAAATACCGGCAGCACGCTGGCGCACAGCGGAGACAAAAGCCATGACCCGACAACACCAGCTTTCGCGGATCGAATGGGTGGCGGACAGTTGCCGGCTGCTGAAGGCAATCGCTAGAGAATTCTCCCACACAAAGCCGTTCCAGGGCCTGACGATCGGCACCGCCATTCACCTGGAACCCAAGACCGTCGCTCTTCTCATGACATTGCGGGCCGGCGGCGCCAATCTCGTGGCAACAGGCAATCTCAACAGCACCCAGCCTGCGACCGTGGAATACCTCAAACAGCACCAGATCGATGTGATCGGCGAACAGACGACCGACGCGGCTGCCCATGGCGGCTTCATCGATGCCCTGCTCGATCACAGGCCGGACTTGTTGCTTGACAATGGTGGCGATCTTTTCGCTCGCGTCGCCGAGCGTCCCTATAAGAACTTGCTGGGCGGCACGGAGGAAACGACCTCAGGACGACGGCGTCTTGCGCCGATGCGGGAGGCCATCGGACTACCGATCCTCGTTATCAATGACAGCCCGATCAAGCAGTTTGCCGAAAACCGCCACGCCGTCGGCCAGTCGCTGTTCGAGAGCTATATGCGCTTCACCAATCGCTCGACCAATGGCAAGCGTGTGACCGTTTTCGGCTATGGCGCCTGCGGCAAGGGAACTGCCGGCTGTTTCCGCAGTGCCTATAGCAATGTCAGCGTGGTCGATGTCGATCCCGTCACTGCTCTTGAAGCCCATCTCGATGGCTTTTCCACACCGCTCAGAAACCAGGCCATCGCCTCCGCCGATGTGATCGTCACCGTGACAGGCTTTGCCAATATCGTCACCGCTGCCGACCTTCCGTTGTTTAAGGATGGTGTCATTCTCATTAATGGCGGGCACTTCCCGACTGAAATCGATGTCAGTGGCATCAAAGCCCTAGCAGGGGTCAAAGCGGTCGATACCTATGCTGTCGATGGCATCGAAACCCTGCATCTGGATGATGGTCGGAAAATCCACATCCTCGGCGGCGGGCATATGGCCAATCTCGCCGGCCCCCGTCCGCTTGGAAACTCGATCGAATCGATGGATCTGGGCTTTGCCCTGCAGGCGCGCTGTCTCGAACGGGTCGCGGGCGGAAAGCTCGATCATACCTCCTGTGTGGTTCCGGTGCCTGATGACATCGATGCTCAGGTCGCCTCCGCCTATCTCGATCTCAATCGCTAAAGGAAAGTGCCAGATGTTGCGTTGGGGAATACTCGGAACCAGTTTCATTTCAGACACCATGGCTGAAGCCATCGCATCCAGCGAAAACTCAAGCCTCGAAGCGGTGATGGGCCGTGATCCCGGCCGGCTCGAGGCATTCGCTAGCCGTCACGGAATCGCAAAGCGTTATGGCGACATCGACACGCTGCTCGGCGAAGACACTATCGATATCGTCTATGTCGGACTGCCGAACAATGTTCACCGCAGCGCGGTGATCGCCGCGGCCAAGCGCGGCAAGGCAATCGTTTCGGAAAAATCGCTGACCGTGACCATGGCTGACGCTCACGCCCTTGCCGACGCTGTCCGGGCCTCCGGTGTGTTCTTCATGGAAGGGCTGATGTATCTCAGTCATCCTGTGATCGCCGAATTGGGTGCGATCCTGCGATCAGGCCGCCTTGGACAGATCAGGTCGATCAACGGCCTCTATGCAGCCGATATTGCGCAATTCGTCAATCCCGCCGGCGGCGGCACGCTTTTCAACCTCGGTTGCTATCCGGCATCACTCCTGCATTATGTCATGCAGACAGCTTGCGGTGATGACGCGTTTAGTCTCCGAAAAATTGCGGGCCACGGCAATATGTCGGCGATAGATGGCAATATCAGCGATGCGGCGGTATCCGCCTGGTTCTCGAACGGTGTGCTCGCCACACTGCAATCGACCGACAGTTACGGCATGGTGTGGAGCTTTGCGATTCACGGCGAAATGGGCGTTGCCCGCTTCAAGACCAACCCCTGGCTTCCTGTCGCCGGCGACAACATCATCGAGGTGGAAATCTACGGCAAGGAGCCTGATCTGATCGTCGTCTCAACCGGGCTCGACGCCTTTCAGCACCAGGTATTGACCACTGAGGCCGTCCTCCGCGACGGGCTCAATCAAGTCCCCAGGCCTTCGCCCCGGCTCACCGATTCGCTCGAAATCATGGAATTTCTCACCGAGTGGGACGCCTGCTGCCGTGCCAGCGGCTGACGAACAGGATCACACAATGAAAAAACAGGACGTCATCCGCACGCTCGGCCTCGCACCGCATTTCGAAGGCGGTTATTTCGCCGAAACATTCCGGCCTGATGCCGCCACGAAAATTGTCACCGCACGCGGCGAACGCCTCGTCATGACCGCAATCTATTTCATGCTGGATGATGCCTCCCCGCCGGTGGCGTTTCACAGCAAGCATTCGGACGGCATCCAGTTCCACTTGAAAGGCGATCCCGTCACCTATCATCTGATCCTTCCCGATGGCACTTACGAAAAGATCGTGCTGGGCCAGGATATCGAAAACGGCCAACACCTTCAACTTGCCGTCGCAGGCGGTACTTGGAAGGCGCTGGAGCTGGAATCCGGAGATTATGGGCTTGTCAGCGAAGTCGTGTCCCCAGGCTGGGAGCTTGAAGACATGATCGAAACAAATCGTCAGACACTTTCGGCACTTTTCCCCCAGCACGCCGGAATAATTGCTCGGCTGACGCATGTATAGGTTCGTAGAGCGCTCCAGGTTTCGTTAGTACAGCCCAGACAATCCGCGCCATTTTTGCCGGCAAGTGCGACGACGGCTTTGTTAGGTGCATTCGGACCTGAAGTCCATCAAGCCAGTTTCCCAGTCGATCTCTGGTTCGATCCAGATGACGGAAACAGGATCGTGCACCGTGAACCAGTAGCTTGCGGATATGGCAGCAGGTCACCGCCGCTTGAGCTCAGTGCCCCGGGAACATCCGGAATGTCATCGAGCGGCGGCTATGGCTCGTTCAAGAAGTGCTGAAGTCGCGGGCTGACAAAATCGAGGAAGGTGCGAACACGCTGCGGCAACCGGGGGCCGCCAAGATAGAGCGCGTGGATTTCCTCCTCGTCGCCTTCGACCGCGTCCGAAAGGACTTCCACCAACCTGCCGGCGGCTATGTCGGCGCGGGCGTGATAGTCGCCGAGACGCGCTAGCCCGACGCCCGCGAGAGCCATGCGCCGCACCGTCTCGCCATTGTTGGCGAGCAGTGCGCCACTCACCGTGCGATCGACTATGCGGCCACTTTCCTTGAGCGGCCACACGGGCGCGGCGCGGCGAAAGTTGAAGCCGAGACAATTGTGCCGGGGGAGATCGTCAATCGTCCGGGGTGTGCCGTGGCGCGCGAGATAGTCCGGCGCGGCGACGATCTTGCGGCGGGCGATGCCGATCCGCCGGGCCATCATGGTGGAGTCCTGCAAGGTTCCGACGCGAAAGGCGACATCGGTGCGGTCCAGATAGAGATCGACGATCTCATCTGACAGTGACAGATCAACGACGATATTGGGGTGTGCATGCCAGAAGGCGGGAAGCAAGGGTTCTAGCCCGAGAACGCCGAAAGCGACGGAAGCATTTACACGCACGGTGCCCCCGGCGTTCGCCGCGCCCACTGACAGGTTGCGCTCCACATCATCGAGTTCGGCAAGCAGCGCGAGGCTTCGTTCGTAGTAAATCTGACCCTCGGTGGTCAGCGAGAGACGGCGCGTCGAGCGCTCAAGCAAGCGGACGCCAAGGCGGGTCTCGATCCGGCCGATCATCTTGCTGACCGTCGAAGGTGTCATGCGCAGCAAGCGCGCGGCCTCGGAGAAATTCCCGGCCTCGACCACCCTCAAGAACACCTGCATCTCGCCAGCGCGGTTGTCCATCTCATGTCCGATCTATGAAGTCGTTTCACAGATAATGTGCAAAGCGAGAGGATTATCAAGCGGGCATGCGCGGTTTACTTAAGCTGCATGTCAAAGATTTCCGCAATTGATCTCATCAGAAGACCCGGCCAAATGACGGTCGGGATCGAGTTTCCACTCGACAATGATTGGTCTCCTGAAGGCGAGATCCGTCGCATCGCCGACGGTCGCCCACGCGGTGTTCCGGACCTCTCGACGCAGACCGGCCTTATCCGAAAGATCGACGATCTGGGATTCTCGGCGCTCTGGATCCGTGATGTGCCGGTCTTCGACCGGGTCAATATGGGCGATGCGGGTTCCGTCTACGACGTGTTCGCCTTTCTTGGGTTTCTGGCGGGCATTACCCGCAACGTCGCGCTCGGAACTGCCGCCGTTGTCCTGCCCATCCGCCATCCGCTGATGACGGCAAAGGCCGCAGCCTCGATCGACGCCCTCTCGGGCGGCCGATTGATCCTCGGCGTGGCGAGCGGTGACCGTCCGATCGAGTATCCATTGCTCGGAATCGACTTCGACAGCCGTGGACAGGCTTTCCGAGATGCGGTCGGCTATCTCCGCGCCGCCTGGCAGGAAGGTGGCCTGCCGGTTGAGGGGCAGCGCGTGCCATCGCTCGATCTCCTGCCCCGACCGGCGCAGGCGAGCATTCCGCTCATCGTCGCCGGCCGTGCCCAACAGGACGAGACTTGGCTTGCGGCGAATATGGACGGTCGGTTTGTCTATCCCGGCAATGTCGATCGGTTGATCGCGCAGGCGAGCGATTGGGCGAGCGCGACGGGCGGCACGCGCCCCTTCATCAGCGCCTTCCATCTCGATCTCATCGACAATCCGGACGCCCCGGCCCAGCCGATCCGCTTTGGCGCACGGACCGGGCGCAAGGCGTTGATCGAGCGTTTCCGCGCGCTTCGGCGTGGCGGTGTCGACCATATGGCGATCAATCTCCGGCAGTCGGCGCGGCCGCTTGACGAAGTGATCGAGGAACTGGCGTCGGAAATCATTCCGGTGCTCGACGAAAACAAAGCGGCACGGGCCGCCTGAACACCACAGGAGACTATCCATGCAGACTGTAAAGGCGCACGGCGCCGAAATCCCCGCCCTTGGCTTCGGCATCTTCCGGATGTCGGATGCCGAGGTGGAGCGCGTAGTTCCCGCCGCGCTGGAAGCCGGTTTCACCCATTTCGACACCGCGCAGATCTATGGCAACGAGGCTGCGCTCGGCCGCGCCTTGCAGACCGCCGGCGCGCGGCGGGAGGATCTGTTCCTGACCACCAAGGTCTGGGTCGACAACTACAGCCCGGAAAAATTCGCCGCCTCGGTCGACGAAAGCCTGGACAAACTGAAGGTCGACAAGGCCGATCTCCTCCTCTTGCATTGGCCGGCCGACAAAGTGGCGATCGCCGATCAGATCGAGATGCTCAATGCCGTGCAGGCGGCCGGTAAGACCCGGTTCATCGGGGTCAGTAACCAGAACGTCGCGCAACTCAGGGAGTCGATCTCCTCGAGCAAGGCACCGATCGTCACTAACCAGATCGAGCTGCATCCCTATCTCGACCAAAGCGCGATGGCAGAGGCCGCCCGGACAGCCGGCGTCGCGATCACCGCCTATTACGGCATGGCCGATGGCGCGGTGCCGCGCGATCCGGTGCTTCAGCAGATCGGCAGCACATATGGCAAGAGCGCCGCGCAGGTCGGGCTGCGCTGGCTCATCCAGCAGGGCTTCGTCGCCCTCTCGAAAACCGCCAAGCCCGAGCGCGTGGCCGAGAATTTCGCCGTCTTCGATTTCGC
>Ga0307515_10007596_pt1 | contig 21402 bp, 8 predicted proteins | sample 17_EM_MG_FD_194513 | JGI IMG/M metagenome (GOLD analysis project Ga0307515, IMG submission 194513) | Populus trichocarpa ectomycorrhiza microbial communities from riparian zone in the Pacific Northwest, United States - 17_EM | ecosystem: Host-associated > Plants > Roots > Unclassified | place...
AGAGATGAAGAAAAAATCAGGGGATTCATTTGAATACAAGGAGTTTTGTGATCACGAATTAAAGCCTTCTCTCAAGGATATAGTTTGGGAATGGCAGGGAAGTGAGCAGCCGCAAGTGTAGAAGTACTGGTGCTCTTCTATTGTTTCTTTCCATCTAAAAAATGTATCTCCTACTTGAATTAATTCTTTGCCTTTCATTTCAGTTTTTATTCTTTTTATCTTTTATTAATTTGTAATGGGAAAAGTCATTTGTATATGTAAACTGAGTTCATAAAGGCCGAAACTCTTCTCTCTCTTTCACAATTAAAATGAGTTCAACCAAATTAATTTTACCAAAAAACCAAAATAATCAATCTAACAATCAACACAAGCTATCGAGTTCGAGTTTGAATGGAATACACCATCACTAAAAAAGCTTTATCTCGGGTCGTCTCAGCTCGACCGGATTAGTTAGGGTCCAATAAACTTCTAAATACCGGGATTTAAACTAAAAAAATACAATCATCACAAATATTTTTTACTTAATAAACCCGAGTGTGGGAAAAAAATCATGAAATTATAGCTCATTAAAATTCTTTTACTATATCAAATAATAGGAATTCAAGGTTTGTTCTCTAATAAAGTATTCACATAACATCATCAAGCCGCTAACTTGGATAATCACAACAACAAAAACATCATAACAAGGATGGATATTAACAATAACAACCATGGAAAAGATGAGTAAATCTCACCAAATTGTTTTTTTACGGAACACTTGAAGATAAAAGCCTTTTAATAATGAACACAATTCAAGTTGAAGAGCATAAATTTTACCATGATCACAAATCATCCTTGATCAAGGTAAGAAAAATAAACTCTCTCTCTCTCTCTCTCTCTCTCTCTCTCTATGCGTGCACGCACGTCAACTCTCTATTCTTCCATTGATATATGCCATTATCTTGCAAACAAAGTCAAAGCTTGGTTTTTTAAATTTCACTAACATCACTTGAATAAGGCTAAGACTTATATTTATTTATTTATTAATTAATTCTAGACCAAGTTTATGTAGGAAATAAAAATTTTTGCCTCCTTTAGAAAGGGCAATATGTTCAATCTCAATAATGGACAAAGTAACCTATTTTTTAACATAGAATGTCATGAAATCGCTTCCTCTTCAAAACTCATCAAGCACCTTCATATATGTTAACTTTCTAGAAATAATCACTCATCATATCTACCAATGTTGTCAGGCTCGACATAGAAATTTATTATTCATCTCTTTTCTTTTTTCATCACTTGTAGTATGCCATTTAGAATTTAGATTAAAGTGGCTTGCAAAAAATGGACAGGTAGACTTGCTCATATTAAATATCTTAAGTATCTTTCTGATATATTCTTTTTTAAGATAACCAAAATTTCTTAATCTTACTCTCACGGTTAATCTTCGTACCAAGAATCGTTTTTAGATCAATCGATTAAATATAAATATAAAATGTTTACTTCATGATATTTTATTGTTTGCTTTTCAAATCATTGCTTTGACAATGCGTCGGACTTCTTCCGATGTTGTCTTGAAGCATTAGGCTTGGATCATTTGTTTTTGGTATTTTTTGTTATTTCAATTTTTTTTTCTTAAATTCATCATTTAACAATAAATTGGTTAGTTATTAGGCTTTGCAATTCTTTTTTATTTTCTTTTTGTGGACTTAATCTTATCCCAGTCTCATAACTTAATACAGGGTAACCCGAGTTGTGGGTTTAACAAGTTAACTCAGGTTGATTCAAATTTTTTTCTTTTTATTTTTATTTAAATTGAGTATTTTGTTTTTCAATTTTATTCTTCAATATTGGATTGGTGGGGAGTTAGGCTTCATAATTATTTTTAATTTGCTTTCCATGGGATTATCTTATTCTTATGACTCCGGTTGCGGGTTTGGAAGGTTAATTGGGTTGAATCGGATCATTTTTTTGTCTTTTTTTAACTTGAATGTTTTTTTTTTAATTTTAACCTTTAACATTTTTTTTTAATTCTCCATCTTCTCTTTAAATTTTAACTAATAAATGTTTTTAAGAAAATACGTAAAGACTCAATAAAGAATTATGATTTTAATGAACAATAGAATCTTAGGAGTGAATTTTAATTCACTATTACTGGAAGCTCTGGGTGGGAGAAACAAACTTCTCCACTAATGTCAAGTTCATTTGTATTTAATTAGTAAAATATTTAAAGTTTTGGCACATTAAATTAGATGAAAAGTTTTTATTGTAAAATCGAGTTAAGAAAACCATTTTCCCTCCTTGAAATATCGAATAATACCTTTTTTTTTTTTTATCAGGAAAGGCATCTAGAGGGGGATCATATGTGGCTAAAAAAGCTCAATTAGATGGAGGAGCAGGTAGGTGTTTGGTACTTTATTCTTTTAAATTACTGTAATAACTTATTTTAATTCGTATATGTGTGTTTTCTATTTTCCAAATAAAAAAGAAACCAGGAAATGATGTATGAGATTTGAAATGTAAGTCTGATATTTTGGATGGAAAATAATAAAAATGGTAAAATCTATCATTTTAAACGGAGATTAATGAAGATGGTAAAGTCTGTTATTTTGGATGGAGACTAATGAAAATGGTAAAGTCTACCATTTTGGACAAAGACTAATGAGATTGGTGAATTTTGTTGTTTTGGAAGGTAACTAATGAAAATGTTAAAGTCTAATGTTTTGGACAAAGACTAATGAAGTACAAATGAAAATGGTACCAATCAGGCCTATTACAAGTTTTATACCTAAGAAGATCAAAGAAAAATATAATAGGCTAATTCAAGATGTTTCAGTTAAAAAGTTGTAAATTTACTGTACTGGATTTTTATGTACTTTTGAGGTTATATCTGAAACTACAAGTGGAATTTTTTTATTATAATTGGGCTATAAATTAGGTATCTCAAGTTTTATATCCATATATGGTAGGTTCAGTAACTCTTTCATTTGAAAAGCCTGCAATCTATCAACTAATAAGAAAAGTTAAAAAATAATTGTTTTTTATATGATTTATGGATTATTACAAGGCAATGATTTAATTATATATAGAATCCTTATTTTGCAAGGATTCTTTACTTTCCAAAAAGATCAATTAAACAACAATCCTTATTTTGCAAGGATTCTTTAAGCAACAACAATCTTTAATATTCAATGATATTAGAGGTGTTTTTGGCTTATTTTTTCTAGTACATAGTTTTATGTTAACACGCATGACTTTCTATCCTCATTAGATCAGGTTAAAAAAATTTCAGGAAATTTTAAAGGCCTTGTTTTCTATAGTATTAAGATCTCTTAGCGATCAGAGTTTGAGAATGCCTTACAATAAAGCCATGAAGCTACCGTGAGAAAATTATATTATTTTCCTAACTGATTTAGAATTTTTTTTCTTATTTTATTTAAAAGTCTTGTTATTTTTCCAACCTAGTTTATGACACTTTAAATTATATAAATAGAGTTATTTATCTTGTATTTTAGAAACATACCTAATATATTTAAGTAAAAATTACATACAACATTGGTTTATAATTCAATATCTCAAATACCCAAAACATTAGCTATCACAACATTGACTATCCCTTGATTTTCTATCATAACTTGGCCAAACTATATTATAGGATGTAAGGAAATCTCGTCAAGGTGTCACATGGGAAGAAGGAGATATGTTCATAATTCAAGTGGTACACTAACATGGAAAGTTAACATATCCATAATTGATTACAAATAATTATAGTTAATGTACTAATTTTTCATTTTTGTCTTTGATTTTATAATCTTATAATATCTCGTGTACTTTATAAAATTATTTTTTAAAATATCTAAACTTATTATAATAACAACACCTTTTTCCTTCCCTTATCTAAGATCTCCTTCAAAGCAGTTTGTTTGAATCTTCATTCTCCATTTAAAATTCATAAGAAAACCCAATTTATACAAAAAATCAGCTGCATAAATTGTATTTACACACCACAAGTTGCAATCTCTTCTCCCTCTTTTTTATATAATTAATGGGATCAACCAAATTGAAAATAGTAAAAATAGAATTGGGTTTATACATCATAAATAATCAGTATTTAACAACTTTGCACCATTTTCAAGAAATTTGAAAAAATAATAATTAATTAATCATTTGGTTGAGTTTATGTTTATGATGTTCTTTATCTAAAATTAAATACTAACTAGTGGGTAATATCAGCTAGTTAAATGAAATATAGATATGACTTAGATTGTCGTGGTACTAATAATTAGTTAAAAACAAATCCCCATTAAAATTAAAAATGATTAAGATATGGTTTTTTATTGCCTAAACAAACCCATCGTGCTCCAGATTTAGATTCATAAAGGATTAAAATAAATTTTAAAAACGCACCCTCATATAATTTACTTAAAGCATTAAAATAAATCTCATTATTTTTATAAATGTTTTTCTCAAGACTTAAACTAAAAAATCAAGAAAATAAGTATATAAGCCTGTGTGGAAGTGTAGTTGTGGTTGTTTTTTAAAGTATTTTTCGTGCCGAAATGTATTAAAATAATATTTTTTTAATTTTTAAAAATTATTTTTGAGATCAGCGCATCAAAACAAAACATATAAAAAAAATTAATTTTTAATAAAAAAAATTTTATGAACCACGTTTCCAAACTGTGTCTAAACTTATTATTTTGTAATCACAGAGGTACAAACAGAAATTGACTCATGCAAGTGGTCCGCTTAGACCCTAAAAATCAAAATCATCAACTTGATCAATCCAATAAATAAATTAAGAAACAAAAAGAAACAGACCTGGATTCCAAATTTCCTAATCTCGTGACGATACAATGATTCCCGTGGGGACCTTGCGCAGGAGAGACTTCGAGAAAAGATGAGTGGAAGATGGCAAAGCTTTGGCTAGACAAACATTTTTTGTTTATATTTAAAGCTATCTAGACAAAACATTAATATAATTACCAAAGTGCTAACATGCTAGCTTTAATGCTGAATAAAAATATTTTAAATTGAAATATTCCGATATTATATATACATCATAAATGTGCATGTAACACAAATGTCACGTCTATGCATATATAATGAAAGAAAAATCAATTCCAATTGAAATTAATTAATCATTCGATTAGAATATTAGAGGCCATATGGATTGTTGATTAAAGTGTGTCGTTTTGCTTAACGTATATGATAGATTCATACGGATATGAAGTATGCAGACTATTTTCTTTTTATAATATTAACTTAATAAAATCTTATAAAAAAATATGAAAATGTTATAAATAAAGAAATAAAGAGCATATAATAACATCAAATAAAGAATTAAAATTCAATTAACCCCCGCTCCCCCCAAACAGAAAAAAAACAAATATATATACACACACACCATTAATTCTACTAAAAAAAATCCTTAGGGATTAGCTCAACTGGTCAGATCCTATATTTGCTTTCTAGAGGTCACCAGTTCGAGTTTCATAAACCTCAGGGCTATTGGAGGCTTACATTGTCGTTAACTTCAAAGCCCGTAAGATTAGTCGAAATGCGCGCAACCTAACCCGGATACCCACGTTAAAAAAAAATCATATCTAAATTCATTTTCTTCAAAACATTTCAAGCACGATAATGAAAGGATTCACTAGCACGACCATGGCCTTCAGGAAAATCACTATACTTTTCTCATCTCATGATTCAAGATGGGATTCATGTATCTATCACATTCTCTATTCTTCACCCTTTACCCTTAAAAGAGAGGGAAAAAAAACTATATGAAATAAGCCAATGTAATTGACTTTAGAAGCCTCGGCCTCCAAGAGTTTGTGACTCTAGACGAATGACAAATGTTTCATTGGTCTGATTCTTCTTCTTGTCACAGAGTCGACAACTACCATTCTTGCCCTATTTAGAATTTTCCAACTAAATAGAACAAACAGTCAATTACGGGTGCTGTTAACGCAGAGAAATATACTTTTTATGTCCTGCGAACTAATTAATGCCATTTTCCCAGATGGATAGTTAGTAAGCTGTTCAGTTTCATGGGAATCACCTTCATTTGCACCAGATTGAAGTGATTTCAGTTTACTTTTGCCCTGTTGGCCCAGTTTTTCCTGGAAAAAACATGCAAATTTCCATCTCGACAGTACACTATAGGTTCTGTCCAAAACCTGAAGCGGATACACTGTTCAGTTCCTTGTAAAATTTCACCGACGAATATGGCTACAGAATCATTCAGCTAAGAGATAATCAATATGAAGCATGGATGGTGCCAAATGGACTTCATTATATCCAAGAAGAAACTAAGAAGGACCCAGCACGCAATGCCTAGTGACCACGAATAAAGCCTGCACGCCTCCCTAATTTGTCTGTGCATGAGGTACTACGTACCCTATACGCTAGCAAAAAAACATGTCATGTCTTTTTTCCTGGAGAGGGAATGGATTAGAAACCGTGATTCAAAACTTTTGACACGGTCCAATGCAACAACTAGGGACCTGTCTACCTTCAATAATTTGAGACAAAGCAAGCTGGAAACAAGAGCGTGTATCATCCCAGCAACACAGCCACTCAATTATCAAGTCAACTTGTAGCTTCAGTCACGATCGTGAAAGAAATGAATCAATCCTTGGCCTTTTTAAAATGTTGAAAATGCAAATTTGTCACTTTGAAGAGAAAAAAACACGAAGTTTCGCTCCAGCACAAGTTTTATGACTCGTGATACACGACAAAAGGCAAAGCAGTAATAGAAGAGAGAAGAAAAATGAAGCTGGAGGGTAAAACAGAGTCACTAAATTCTTCATCACATTAAACATTGATGAAAATACAAGTGACTGTTCAATTGGGTATCACATCACTTCTCTCATTCTCAATCATTCAGCTGAAACAAGACACCTTAAAACTGAGATGAAAAGAAAGCCCACTTTTTCACTGGAACAAGCTCTGTGATAGCAGGCAAGCATTTTAGCAAAATACAATTGACCGACAAATAAATGGATGCCCCTAGACATTGTCCTCGCCCTTTCACCAATTTTAAAAGGCAAAACTGACTTCAAACTTTTGTTTGTTCATTTACTAATTTGAGATAATCATGGCCTGCATTTCATATTGCCGAATTTGAGAGATCCTAACTCCACCTTCAACACATCTTTTCTCCAATGAAGAATAGCATTGACACAGAGGACCTAGCATCATTCGTTTAGTCTACAAATGAAGTTTTACCTATTATTCGTGATTTAAATATGGCCCCCATATAAATGAGAAATAGCTCTTGCCCTTCGGATGAATTATGCCAAGGAATCAACTGCAACACCAGAAGGGCTACATACTGCTGTTATTGAAATCCTACTAGTTGCCAAATAACTTCACCAATCATATTTGCAACTAATCAATATCTAGGCTTTCTGCATATTTCAAAAACATCCAAGCGAAAGATGTATAACCAGGGGCAGAGTGTATATTCCTACCCAGTGATTGGACCGGGCACAAGATACAATCAAGAAATTTTAAATGATTTTATCATCATAATCCAAATTATGAAACTTTTATTTGCAACACTCTGTACCACAACCAGCGGGAATGAACAGAAGAAAGCAACTTCAATCACATTTACAACACAAGTTAATTGAACACACAAGTCACCACTGAATTGCCAAGATCAGCAGAAATAAGTACTTCATTCTTCGATTAATCTACTATCTCTCAGCAGAAGAAAAGAACATACAACATGTATTAGCATCTAATCCCCTAACTGACACAACAGAACATCAAAGAAATCGAAAATACATTTATGTATGTCATACAAAAGCTTATGCAAGTAGAAGTAAAGAGAAAAGCATACCCTTTTCTTTTCTCTCTCTTTCTCTAATATTCAGAATCCGATGGTATATTTGAAACATCGATAGGAAAGGGATCTATAGGAAAATGTGAAGAAGCGGTAGGAAAAGGATCAATAGGTAATTGTGAAGAATTGGTAGGAAAGGGGTCGAAAGGTAAATGTGAAGTATCGGTAGGAAAAGGATCCATAGGTAATTGTGTAGAATTGGTAGGAAAAGGATCCATAGGTGATTGTGAAGAATCAGTAGGAAAAGGATCGATGGTGAATAGTGGGGATTCCGATGGCGCAAGAGCAGAAGTAGCCACAGAAGCAGCAGGTGCTGCCTCAGATTCCTCCTGCATCAACTTCTGCAATCCAGGTTTCAATTCCCTGTTACAAAACTCCTCGTACTCTCCTTTATCCCCTCCCTTCTTCTTAACCTCCACCACAACCAATTTCGGTGTCAACTCAAATATCTCAGCTGCAATTGTTAATGGGCCTTTCACACCTTCTCTAGACCCTTCCAAACTCACTCTACAATCCTTTTTCCTAACTGTAAAGCTTACAACTTTAGCAATCTCCTCCAATTTAGATATAATCTTCGTCACAGGAGCCCCAGAAACAAACCTTGCTCCCTCCCCACCCTCCTCAAACAACCCAGATAAATCAAACCCAGGCGAAAACGATATAATATCAAAAGCATTCAAACTTGCAGGTCTAGGCAAAGTGGTAACCCTTCTTCTAGTTTCGAATTCCGATTCCGATTCAGATAATGATTGATCAGAAGATGAACCCACATCATCCTCGTCTTGAACACTACAAACTTTATCATCTTCAATATAAAATTTAATATGTTTAAACCCCTTTTTGAACCACCTATTCTCCATAATCTCGGGGATTGTAATTCTTGTGACGGGGTTAGTATCAAGAAGTTTAGAAAGAAGCCTAACTAGTTCAGAAGAAAACCATCTAGGACATCTAAACTCACCCTTATAGATCTTTTTATACATAACCATAATATTTTGATCTTGAAATGGTAAATAACCAGCCATTAACACAAACAAAACAATCCCACAAGACCAAATATCAACCTTAGCAGCATCATACCCTTTTTTCGCAAGAACTTCAGGAGCAACGTAAGCAGGAGTCCCACAAAAAGTATGGAACAAACCATCTTGTCTAATCTGATCAGGCACTGCACTCAATCCGAAATCCGAAACTTTCAAGTTCCCATTCTCATCAAGCAACAAATTCTCTGGCTTCAAATCGCGATGAAACACACCTCTGGCATGACAGAAAGACACAGCAGATATCAATTGCTGGAAATATCTCCTGGCAACCTCTTCTTTTAACCTACCTTTGGCAACTTTATTGAACAATTCACCGCCTCGAACATATTCCATGACAAAGTAAATCTTGGCCTTTGTAGCCATGACTTCAAAAAGCTGGACAATATTGGGGTGGCGAACACGGCGAAGAATGGAGATTTCACGTTTGATATGAGCCATAAGACCAACCTTGAGGATCTTTTCTTTGTCAATAACTTTGATGGCAACACTTTCGTTGGTTTTAACGTTTCTAGCATGGTATACTTTAGCAAAAGTACCATGTCCAAGAAGTTTGCCGATCTCGTACCGACCGAGCAGAGGACTTTGGCTTTGGTTGCTAATGTTGTTTGGGGTTTTGTTGGTTGCCATGGAAATTGGAGAGATGAGAAATGAGATGGTGAGATTTTTATTTTGTTTTTTAGGTTTGTTTTCTTTTGTGTTGTTGGTGTTTTTGTTTTAAGATAGGAAAAGAGGAGGACGAGAGGATGAAATTGCATTTTGGCTTCCGTGATTAGACACGTGTCAGCGTGTTTTTTTTTTTTCTTTTTCTTTTTTTTTCAATTTGTAAAGGTGAGAAAAGATAGGATTTTACGAGGAAAGGGTATATGCTCTTTACTTCTTGTGTTTTTTAAGTGAAAAGAAAACAGATCATTAGAATTGTCTGGACGTAGCTGTACTTATTACTTCTATTTATGTGCTTTTTTTCCTTGGAGTTTTAATTATGTTATGTAATTATATATATTTCACAGTGATTATTTATTAATCATATTTAATTGATGATAAATAAAATTTTATCTTTAATATATATTATTATTAAATTTTAATATTTAAAAAAAAGTAGTTAGATACTTTTTTTATTTTAGTGTATATTGATTGTTAAAATTAATAATATTATAATAATCCTAGTTATAAAACTCGACCCGGCCCGACGGTTCGACTTAAAACCTGATCAACCTGGGGTCTAGATCAGTCCATGTTTAAGAGAAAATTGATAAACGATTGTTTCGATCAAAAACTTTGATCGACCTGTGACCTGGTTAATGAAGGGTCAAACTCGGGTCAAAACTTGTTAATTTTTTTTTTTATCAAAATGATGTAGTTTTAATCTTTTAAAAAAAAGTTTTTTTGGGGTAAACCTACATTGAACCTCTCGACATATGATTCGAATGTTATTCTGAATTGATCCTCTAATCTGATTTTAAAACTATAATAACAATCATTTCAATCATAACATAACATGTTTCATTTGGACAAGTTATATTTGTCTTGGAATCTTTGAGTTATATAAGGAAATATTGTTGTTGATTGACACAAGCGTTTCTCCAAGTAATTGACATTAAAGATAATAAATCTCAATCAAAATCTTAACTACAACTAGATGGATGTGTAAAGAAATAAATTAAAAGTAGCGTTATTTTTTTCAAAATAAAACTATTAAATCAACTCTTTTAATAATAAGCTCACTAATTGGTAACATGAATTTGAGTTCCACAAAAATCTAGCATCAAATGGTTGAATTTTTATTTTTTTTCAAAGAAAAAAAAAAAAGAAAATTCATCCAAATAATTAATATTTAAAAAAAACAATAGTGATAATTACCTAATTATAAGTATCAAGTGGGTGTAAAAACAGGGAAAATAGTCTCTCTTTTTTTCTTTTTTCTTTTTCTTATTTTAAGTTAAAATTAAGCCATCTTTCAATAAATATAGAGTGCTTGAAAGTATTATAACGATTATTTTTTAAAATATTTTTTGTTTTTTTTTTTAATTCTGAGATAATACTTTTTTATTTGAAAGAGCAACTAAACTATATAAGAAATTGAAGAAAAGTAATGGCTAAAGAGATTTTGAAAATCTAAATCTAGAGAAGAAAAGAAGGAGAGTAGTTTTTAAGGCAAATACGCAATAACAGATTTGCCTCCCACCTCACATTCACACGTGCCACCACGTGTAGTCTAGCCACTTGTTGCTTGCGTGTATTGATGGCCACGATTTTATGATCAACGGTTTCAAGGGATGGAGTACGTGGCAAGGAGAGGGATTTATGGTGTTGTGGTTTTATCTATGATGATAAGGTTGATGATAAGTCAGCTTAATGTCGGTGATCGGTGTTCACCACCTCCACAATCCACGTATCAAAATTTAAAAAATGTTGACCTGGCTATTACTTAGATAATTGCCGAGGACTCCGCCGCGAGGTGGAGGATGAAACAGCAAGATCAATTTTAATTATGATATGTATATTAAATAAAATAAGTTGAGAATCATGAGCAATGATAATAATATAGAACGAATTCTTATTAATTTTACTAACTTAATTATATGGTAGTAATCATTTTACAAGAAGAGTAATAATTAAAATTTCATTGAAATAAAATAATTTATTAATAAAAGTTTTTTCTTTTTTCATTAATATTTTTACAGGTTGTTTGGAAGTGCGGTTAGATTTTACTTTTCTAAATTTTTTAATATTTTTAAAAAGCTTCAAATTAATATTTTTTTTATTAATATTTGTTGTCGTTTTGATGTGCTAATGTTAAAAACATTTTAAAAAATAAAAAAAATTATTTTAACGTATTTTTTATCAAAAAAACACTTTGAAAAGTAATTTTTATCACACTCTTAAACAAACACTTAATATATAAAAAATATAACATTTTTTTATATGTCATTTATTTAATAAAAATAAAAAGCATCAAGAATACATAAAAAAAAAGACTATTTAACTAAGGATAAAAAAGATATCTCTCAAATCAAAACTTCGTTGCCTAATTTCTCACTAAAATTATTCGAGGTAAATGGAATCGCGAGCTATTATCTTTAATATTCACTGACTCTGGAGTCAAGAATATTAATCTTCAATATTCACAAATGTCAGAGTCAAGAATATTAAATTTCAAACAATATCCACCAATACTAGAATTATAAATAACCTTAGCCTAATATTCATTGAAAATAAAGCCATGAAAATCATACTTTCTTTATACAATACTTATTAACACTATAATTAGAAGTATTTTTAGTTGAGTATTCACTAACGCGAGAGTCAGGAATATTATAGGTAGATCATAAAAACACAACACAACATACCCCTAGTAATTTATGACAAAACTAACAATGCATCATACCTCAGGTAAGACACTTTAGGGGTGATAATATCTTATATTTAGTGTAACCAGTCTCGTATCATAGATCTTTATTGACTAGTTAGGGTTCCTAATGACCACAATATTGTTGGTCATACATTTATGTTTTTTATATATATTTTAATGATAACAATAATATAAAAATTGAACTAATAATATGCTTGATTGAAAATAAGTTTTAAATAGGTTTATACAAACATTATATCAACAACCATGAAAGATTTCACGAAGAAATCAAGAAGAAGTCCAAGAAGGAAACATATTAATGACTTAGGAAACAAGTATTCATTTTAGTACTTTAAGTAAAATCTTATATCTTATATTGAGAGCACAAAATTAAAATGAATGCAGACACTTTACTATGCATATATTTAAAAATATTGATAAAACGTTTCTAAGAATTCATCTAGGTTAAAACTGATAAATCTGAAATTCTGCATGAATCGATCGACCGTTTGACTTGACCAAATAAACCAGTATACTGCCTGTTCATCCATGATGAACACCTAAGAATTTTGCAGGAACCATTCAATTGATTCGTTTTACCAATTTGAACCGGTCAACCATTTTAACTTTAGTGGAACTGTAACGGCTATAAACAACTAGTTTTTGCAATACACACACACACATGTCTAATTGTAAAATTAAGAAGAGAATATAAACATATATGATATACAAGCTATTTCAAGTGCAAAAACACATCAAATTCATCGATCATTGATTATACTTTAGTTGAGGCTATTAAACCTTTATATTCTAACACAAGAGTATTTAATCACATACTTACTACACTCAAACACCTTCAAATCCTTTAATTACTATCTTGTCAGATATAAAAATATCATAACTTTGAATTGTATTATCTACTCTATTGAAAGAGTTAATTGTGATAACAAAATTATTCTTTTAAACATTTAATAGTTAGGTAAAAACTCTTGAAATTGGTTAGATGTTTTCACTAAGAGGAAATCAATCTTGAAGAGGGCATATTTTTATGTAGGAGAAAAATCTTGAAGAGGACATATTTTTAAGTAGGAGAAAATTTTTGAAGAGATAATATCTTCAAGTGGTGTAAAAAGCTTGGTGCAAATTCATCAAATGATAATTGTACTCTTGAAATTGGACTAGTGAAGAAATACAATACTCAAGATCAATTTGGTACTTGACGTATGGATGTATGCTTGTTGAATCACGTTAAAAATCGAGTTTACAAATTCTCTCCATTACCTATTTATTTTTAGCATTTTAATTATATTGTTGGTTATTGTGTTTAATTGAATTAAATTGTATTATTTGTTAATATTAGTGTAACATGTAATTTACCCCCAGGTGTTATTATTGCCTTAATCTTAGAATAAAAAATAATATATGACTACTCCTTAAACAATACATTTTCTCTTTAAAGAACAAGATGACATATATTTGTTCTTTTTCTTTTTCAATGGTCATTTAACTTTTATTTTGGTGTCTATAAATAGAAACTTAGTGGATCTAGTTTTCACATTCAATGTCATTAAATAAGTATATTAGGATTCAAAAAATAATAATTTCATATTTTATTTTGAATTTCTAGACCAATTAAAATGTGTTTTCTTATTGATATTAGGGTTTTAAAGGTCCATACAATATTTTTTCACATTCTGTTTTATTTTGGATGAAACAAACATAATCAAAACCACTCGTTTCCTTTTTTTGTGTTATTTTAAAACTCTAATACTTGATTTCAAAACAAAATCTTTCTTGGATTTTATTTTCTTTCTTTTGATTTTTCATGAGCATTGGATTATGTGTGACAATAATTTTTAGTAAAGGTTTTTCTATAATATTTGAAAGTTATGCAATTGAATTCATGGAGAAGTTAATTTACAAGGAAAGGTAAGGCAATTATTACATAGTGAAGAACAAGGAGTGAAAGGGAACAAAGTCTCTCCTAAAAGCACATTTTAGAGAAATTCAACAAAGAGAGAGAATTCATGTAAAGTTTTTAATTTAACACTAGCCTGACATTTAGTAATTTTCACACTAGTCTCTCCTAAAAGCACTTTCACCTTGTCGTACTTTTGAAGCCTGATATTTAGTAATTTTCATTGTTCTCAAGCGTGACAAGATAGTTATCACGCTTTATAAGAGCGATAACTTAACATGTTGCATTTCAGAAACGCAACATATCGTGAAATTTAAACCCCTCCCCGGATTAAAGAGCATAGATAGATGTAACTCCTTTTCTCTAAAAAAAACTGATGTCCATATCCTTCCTCTCTCTCTAAAACACTCACCAAACTCTTGTTTGGTTGCCCTTAAAACATCCAAAAATCAAACCCATCTTAGTCTTTAAGCATCCTAAGATGTTTTTCTCTTTAAAATCCATCGTTGTAGCCTCTGCCCCTAATGCCCCAGCCCTATTTCTAGTCCTACAAGTAAGGTGAACATATTACATTGCTATGAATTTATCTTTGGTTTAGTTAAAATCAAATCATTGTTTAGGGTTTAGATTGAATTTAAGGTTTTTGAATTAATGATAAATTAGCTATGAATACCATCAATTAGAGTTGATTTGGTATAGATGAACATGAAAATAAGTTAAATTAATTACAAATTAATTATTTCAATTAATTATGCATTGTGTTGAATTAGAGGTTTTGTGTGGATTGTTGGAAACAAATAATAATGTTATCAACTATGCTTAATGATTTCATGCAATAAAGCATGAATGCAGTAGAATTATGAGAAATCACATGTTACATTGAATTGTGCATAAGTTGCTGAATTTGATATTTTCTTTGAATTGTTTTAACTTGCTATGAATTTAGGTTTGATTTAATGCAATTGAGCATGAAAATATTAATTAGATTTGATATCATGAATTATGTTTAATTTTGGTCAAGTATGCTTTTGAATTAAATTTTAGAAATTTGATTAAATTTGCTATGAATTTTACCAATCAGGGTTGAGATAATTCAATTTAGTTAAAATTACATCCAATTGACTAGAATTTAATTTTTTTTATAAAATCTCTTATAACATATTTATATTATGTCATTATGAGGACACTATTATTTCTGATATAAATAATAGTATCACATGTAATGGCGAGAGTAGTTCTTTTTGTTAAATAAGAATTTAGGCATGTCATATGAGAAAATAAAACTATTTGTAATGGATTTTTGTGGAATTATAATGATATTCATGTTGAAATAACTTAGGTGTCAAATTAATAAACATCAATATTATGTTACACCAATTGTATGTGATGATAATTTTAAGACAATGATTGATTTCTTTATCCAAAATGGATTGAACATAATGGTATGATATGTGAATAGTCAACCTAAATTTTTGTGTATCCTAAATTCTACCAGTCTTTAAAAGTCAATTAGTAGAGGTAAAAATAGTTTAATATCAGATGATTTGCTACAAAGAATTCATGCTATTATGTTTGACAATTCATTTGTTAATCAATATAAATTTGACTATTCTAAACCTAGTGACAATAAAGATGATGAGATGCTCGACCCAAATGTGAAAGTAAATGTTGATGATAAAATAATACCTTATGTTTCTAAATTTAGAGATGTATCTGGTTATAGTTTTGTTGTTTCTCACAATTAGGCACTTAATCATAAATGTATGTTAAGAGGGTTTGATTTGGAGATTGAACAAACATTTAGAAGCATGATTGTCAATTCCATTCCAGTTGGCATTTTGTTTTTTTAATTGAAATTGTATGTTTTAGTTTTGGAGCATTTCAGGGTTGTATTGTTCTTACACACACACACACACACACACACACACACACACACACACACACACACACACACACACATAACTTAAAATATTAATTTAACAAACAAAATTTCAATTCAAATTTGAAGATAATCACCTTGAAATTATGGAATTCAAATTTCAAACACAAGTAAAAAAAATAAAAGTTGAACTTATATGACCCAATCGACTCGAAGGGTCCAAAGACAACCTGGACGATTGGTAAAAATATAGTTTAACTTAAAAAAAAATCAAGACAACATCGTTTTTAAAAAATAATTGATACAACAACATATTGGATCAACTAGGATCAATCTAGGATAACTTTTCAAATCCGTGACCTAAGTCATGAGACTATGATAACCCCAAACAAACAAATAAGAATAAATTATAAAGCTCAATTTCTAATAAATCCATTGTTGAATGATAAAATTGAAAAAAATTCAGTCTATAAAAAAGACACAATAAAATAACCTAAGTTTACTAGGTTAATTCATGAAACCCGTGACTTGAGTTATGAGATCAGGATAATTTTATAGACTCGGGTTAACTGGGTTAACCTGTTAAACCCGTGACATAGATAATGAGACTGAGATAGTCATAAAAAAAGCAAACCATAATAAATTATAAAGTCTAATATCCAATAAACCAAGTGTTGAAGGATGAAATTAGAGAAAAAACATAAATTGTTTTTTAAAAAAGAAAAAGAAAAACATTATTTGGTTGGAATAAAACAGAAACGTTTCGGATGGAATTTGGGCAAAATTTTTGGAACGAACTAAGATTCTGAGTGAGATGAAATATGTTCTAGTTTGTTCCGTTTCTTGAACTGAAATAAGATATACCAACCATTCCAAGTGAAACAAAACCTGATTGACAACCTTGTTCAGAAGTACAAATAAATTGGTTAATGTAACTAAGCAATGACACAATGCACTTTCGGTTGAATATTGAGTTCAATGGTCAAACTTGATATTTTTTTTAATTACAATGTATGCAAACATTTGAATTTAAGTGATATTTGAATAGGAGATATCTTAAAAAGTTAGATTCATTTAAGATAACAAAGTTAAAAGAGCCATATACATATGTTTTGACCTTTGTCCAAAAAGACCATCATCAGCTCGATGCAAATTTTATTGCTAATGCTATATCAACCCTTGTATGAATAAACTTTGAATTACAGTTACAAGCATACAAGATGAGATAAAATTGCATTATAAGTATAAAATGTCATATGGCAAAGCATGAGTTACAAAACAGAAGTGCTTGGACATCTTTTTCGTTCATATGAGGAGTGTTTTAAAAACATTACCAAAGTTGTTATTGGTAATAAAAGAATTAAATCCTGAAACAGTTGTTGATTGGACACAAAAAGAAAATCTTGATGATAGAATAATGGTTTTTCGAAGAGTTTTTTTGGTCATTTGAAGCTTGTATTGAAGGTTTCATTATTGTAGATCATCTATCAGTGTTGATGAGACATATTTGTATAGGTAATATGATGGAAAGTTATTGATTGGAGTTTTTTTTAAGCAAATAATGAGGTATTCATATTGGCTTGTGCAATTGTTGATGAAGAAAATAATTCTAATTAGAGATGGTTTTTGCTTTACTTAAAAAGATACATTATCAGTGATAAAACATGTAAATGTATACTATTAGATAGACATACAAGCATAAAAAACAAAGTAGCATAAATTTGGTGTGAACATATAGGATACCATCGGTATTGTGCCCGACATTTTATTAGCAACTTCAATCATAAATTCAAAGACCCATCTATAAAAAAAGATTTGATGAGGATTTGTCATGAACCTTTAAGGTGCAAATTTAATTTGTGATATGAAAAAATATGTAAATTGGACCCAACATATCAAGAATGGCTTGAAAGGGAACCAAAAGAAAAATAGGTATTATGTTATGATTACGGCCACCGGTATGGTAATATGACCACACCAAACATGGATACTCTTACATAGGATGCCACACACACGAGGTAACAAATCTTCTTCTCATGTTGAGTGGCTATATAATAACAATGATATTCTCGTAGAGCATGACGATGACATCCACAAAGAGCATAACTATTTTCATGGAGAGTTTGAGTCACAGTGCATGTTTATCGAATCCGATGACACTTTGTCATACGACTGTAGGATAGACATCGATCGAAGGATATTTCACCGGGATTGTAGGAATATTTAATTTCAATAATTTTTTCATTACTTAACATTAAAGGTTTTATATATTTATGTAATTATATTTTAAATTATTATGTAGGATGAGACCATAATTTAATTTCAGACATATATATGGATGAAACTACATGAGTAGATTCAACCATAAGTGTTCTAGGCTAGTTTATTATACATCATTTATCTAAAGCACATCAAGCTTGACCATGGATTGATCCAGCATTAATTAAGCGATGTAGATGTGAGACACACACATTTCATCTTAGGTATAGGGAGATGCACCGACACTACAGGATGTGGTAATGTTTTTTGGACTTCCTATTAATAGATGAGACGTCACATCTTCAGGCGTGCATAATCAAATTATGTTATGCAAGTGTGCATTTAGATTAACACCCCTTTATTCTGAATTAAAAGGGGGGTAGCATACATCTTAAATGGAATGAGGAGATATTTACCACACCACTAGATGATGCTAACAACGAGGTCTTGTAGAGGTATTAATTAAATTATTATTTGAAAGTGTTGATTATTTGTTAAGTTGGTATGAATTAGTATGATAATTTTAATGTGTTATTTAGGTATGCTAGAGCATATATATTGTTTCTGTTTGATAGTGTATTATTCATAGACCCCACAGAGAAACATGTACCATTAATTTATCTGATGCTCCTGAATGATTTTAATGGTACTCCCATTTATAGCTGGGGATCTGCTATCTTGGCATGCCTATACAGACATTTATGTCTTGAATGCATGAAGGAGGCCGAACAAGTTGAGGGATGTTTGTTACTCTTATAAGTATGAATCAAAGAATTTAAAATAACTATTTATATTATAAATGTTTATTGTTAACACGAAATAAATAACTTGTTTTTTATTTAATAAAAATTATGGTCTTGGGAACATTTTTATGTAGGCCAACCCTAAATGGCCAGATTACAATTTATGACTGTCCAGACTATGGGGGTTACATTTTAGCTCCTACTAAGATGCAAGTATTGCAATGTTATTTTACAGTTATATGCATTTATATTGTGTAACTGTAACTTTAAAAATACAATTAAATTGACATATTTGTAAAGTCAAGTGGTATGCTAGTAGAGTATTTTATAATAATCCAACACGTGTTATCATTTGATCGGAACGAGTTAGATAAACAACATGCTATCCATGTATTTTTTGAATAACTTAACTTCACTGAATTTTTATTGTGTAATCTTAAGAAACTTATCTTCTACAAGTCATATGGACACCTTATTTGAATGAAAGAGTGATAGTTGCTCTAGCTATTTATACTATTGGAATGAATATATGAACATCAGTGATCCCATTGATATTTTTTTTTGAGATGATTAAGCTACATTGCCCAAATAGGGTAATATAATAGTTCAGCTACAAACAACACATTTTACTCGACATTAAGGTGAATAATGCGTCACAAGTTATAAATTATTGGGGGTAAAGATGATGGTTACGATTGGTTAAGTCGTCATGCAGCTTATGTATCATATTGAGATGCATATAGGAATGAGATATTTATAAAAATGTATCATGTGATTACAGAAGAGGAGTATTTGATTTAGTGCATAAGTATCACATGTCAGATCATTACACCAGATCCTAAGCAAGTTCCTCCACCTGTATATATATGTGCAACATAAACAACATGCACAACAGATTCAAAATATCATAAGTAATCAATATATTTTAAATGTTGGGTTTTATTTATTAATCTTTAAGTTTAACATTAATGTTTTATTAATATTAGATTGACTTGTTGCTACAGGAGGTCGAGAGGCCATATTCTTGCTTTGTAAAAGTGATGAAGAAAACCAAGGATATACCTATGTGTCTCGGTAGTTCAATGTTTGTTGTAATGGACTTGATATAATTAGAGAAAGGTTAACATTTGATTATGTCATGACAGAGAATGAGGCTACTCAGGCAGGAGCAGGAGTAAGAAGCAATAATGTTATTGATGAGTCCAGGTCATCTAGTAGATGACATAGACATAGATAGATAGATAAGTTATATTGACATATTTTGATATTTCAATTATTATAATGTTTTATTATTTAAGTATTTGAGATTTATTTTGTGTGTATATATGTTTATTTATTTGCATTCATAAGGCTATTTATGATTATGAAATGTGAGAATTTATTGTGTTTGATTATTGTGATTTTTTACAGATATTTTTTAGTGAGATAAAATTTTAGGTATAGTTTCTAAATATAAGAAACTCTACCCAAATGTTATTAAAATGAAAAATTTTATATTCACTAAAATCATTAACTAAATGTAAGATTAACAAACTAAATAATAAATATCATAATTTTATTTTTGTTGTTGGAGTTTTCATGGAATGACCGAAATAATTACTACAATTTAATTAATGTTGTGATTTAGAATCTTGATATTTAATTAATATTGTGGTTTTGAATTAAAATATTTAAAAGTGTTCTATTTCACCAAAGTATTTTTGTGTAATGTTAATTCACTATTTGTTTTTAATCTGTATGCTAATTACTGAATTTGTCCCTTTCTTTTCTGATTAACGGCGTCGACAAAATTTGCCCAGGCCTAAAACAATGGCCAATGGGCTTGCTTCAAATCTGAACACGATCATCTGTGACCCTAAGCCCAAATCTTGATTTGAGGCAATTATACAGACAGAACACACACTGCTTGTCGTGTTTCGAGACTTGGATTTTGAAGGGTTCGGATCTTGTTTCTCGTTTCGTCGCCGTCGCCGTCGCCGTCGCCGTCGGCAAAGGTATATATCCTTAAGTTTCTTTCTTCGATTTTGCTTTTATTTCTTCAATTTCACTGCTCTGGACAATTTTCTGGTATAGTGTTAATGTTAGCTTTAGTGTAATTTAGGACTTCAACCTGCTCGATAAAATGCCTCAACCAAACTTTACTTCATTTTGGCTTTATTTTTTGCACTCAAGAGAAGTTTTTGTGCTCTTTTTTATTTCGAGGATCACTGATATCGAATGTTATTTAACCTTTGTTTTGTGTATAATGTCTGTGGTGTGTATTTTTGAAAGGGAATTTGATTGAAGTAAGAAGCAAATATGGCAGAACTAAACATGGGTATTCTTATAGATATTGTGGACGAGGAATGGATGAGAGACACTTTGCCTGATGATGGTA
>Ga0307515_10007597_pt1 | contig 21400 bp, 29 predicted proteins | sample 17_EM_MG_FD_194513 | JGI IMG/M metagenome (GOLD analysis project Ga0307515, IMG submission 194513) | Populus trichocarpa ectomycorrhiza microbial communities from riparian zone in the Pacific Northwest, United States - 17_EM | ecosystem: Host-associated > Plants > Roots > Unclassified | place...
GAATGGGGCCGACGCGAAGTACGAAATCACTGGCCTTGGGACCTTGGTATGCGATCACTCGGCGCGCACGGTTTCAATTTCGCCGGGGGAATTTACCGATTCGATCCTGACCCGTTTCAACCTCACCGACACGACATCTGTCGTGACCCCACTCGCGCCTGGTACTCATTTCGCCACGGACTGCCCCACGTCGAAGGACGAGAGGGATGAGACGCGACGAGACGGTATAGGGAGCTGGTAGAGCCCTTGTGTGGCTCGCGCTCGGTACCCGACCCGAAATCGCGTTCACAGCCAGTTTCCTTGCGCGCTTCGGCCACGACCCAGGACGCCTTCATTGGGAAGCAGCGAGGCGGGTACTACGTTCTCTCAAGGGAACGAGGGGTGGCGTCTCACTCTCGGAGGAAAGCCGTCGCGGATCGCTGCCTACACGGACACGGAGTGGGGAAGCCACCGGGACGATCGACGCTCAATCGGGGTATACCTCATCAGGGTCGGAGATTAGGTGGTTAGTTGGAAGTCGAAAAAGCAGTCATGTGTGGCGCTTTCGTCGACAGACGGAACGTCGAAGGAATCGGTGTGGATGGTGGATTTCTTGGGAAGTCTTGGTGTCTTGGTGCAGGGACCAATAGTGGTTAACACCTTAACAAATTACGGCTTTGACGGCCTTTCTCTCTTCTCCCTCTTCGACTCCCACCCTCCCCCCAATATAGCCTCTAACATCCCCGACATTTGTCGCCCTGGAACGAACGCTACCTCCAGTCGACATACAACGTACCAAGCAACTCCAACTCACTGAAAGAGCCGAGAGGGCAGGCCTGGGAGATCAATTGAGGTGCTTGAAAATTGAGGTCGACCTGCCGCGGGAAATTCGCGAGAATATCGGACATCACAAGCAAGTTGGGAGTTATGTTGGTCGAAGGCACGCTATGGGTCTGCCCGTAAGGGGATAGAGGATACATACAAATGCCGCCACAACGAGGAAATCGAACAAGTTGGAACGAAGAGGATGAGGGGCGTTACTTCGAGAAAGCGGCCACTTATGGTCAGTTTCTCCTGCATCATTCACTACCTCCTGCTCCTTCGATGGATTATATATCCGCTCAATCGTTTCGTTGTCGGTTGCTCCGAGACTATTTGGACAACCAGGCACATCGGCTCGAATTTAATTCTAACGACGGTGATCCCATTTGCTAGCATACAAATGCCCTACCGTATTAGAGACATTGTAGTTTGACTCATTGTTTGATGTTGTGCCTTATTATAACCGTTTCAGAAAGATAGTTTACACTGGAGCCTAATGACACATGTGGGCGGGCTGACAGCTGTCAGATTGAATATGACCGGTGAGTTACCGGTGTGAGCATTGATAATAGCCGGTGGCAGACCAGAACAGTGGCTCACGTCAGGCTGCTTCTATCACGCCGTGGTCTGTTTTTAGCTGATATCTTGATTATTAGCACGACCACTGACCACAATCTGGTCTGTTGAACACCTCGCTCGAGGGAGCATCTTCCCCACCTGAACACAGTGTCTGTTTTCTCCTCTGTCGCGAGTAACCCCATTGGATGCACTTCCTCGCCTGGTGCGCCCCGCTCCACAATCTGTCCACAACCCCTCAATATCAGTGCTCATTAACAAACTCTACGCGGTACAGATCGCCGCCAAATGTTCCGCAACAGATCCTGACCCGGACATCCCTCCACAATCGCTCAATCAATGCCCTCAAGGACGACGTTTCGTTCGGGTCATCCCCAATATCCCCATTTCTACCTTAATGTATGGCAGTCCGACCTACGGTGGTCGAGGCCCTACTGGACCGGAAATATGCTCCAGTACACCCCAGTGCAGGGGCAAGACGCGCCCGATGTCATGACGGGGCTGGCCCAGTGTTGACAACGGCCCCCTTGTAGACCCCAACGCTAATCTGCGACTCTACCACTTCCTCAAACGGAGGCCAGCGCTTTACGATTCGCGACAACCCGCAGCGGCGGTCAGCGCGACGTCGATCGCCATTGTAATAACTAGCGCGCCGGCCACAAACGCGACATCGGTCAACAGTCAAGTAACCAGCACGCCGAATATGGTATGATCTGAGCCACTCCTCGTCCGATCTGCATTGACAATGATGAATACACGCTCTGGATATGTACTCTACTTGAGTTGCACGCAGCGACCTAGCGGAAACGAGGTGGTCTGAGGAACGGGGTGGACGATAACGGCGGAGTAGCTGAGTTTGAAAGCGCGATGACAGTCGCGGCAAGATGGCAACTGGGTGCTTAATGTATATCCACTCGAGAAGCCGGCTGAAGGCAGAGATAGATGGGACAGAAACTCCATTAGTAGGGACCAAGATATGTTCACATGATCGACAAAATATACGATAATATTAACTCACAAAGAACGTCCATAAGGATACTACCTATGCACCAAGTCCTTTTAATTCTCGTTCATCGGCCCCTCTTCTTCGATGTATTTGACAAAGGTTACCTTCAAATCTGTTGCCTCGTCCCCTCGAGAATGATCGCCAAGGGATATTACGTCCACTTGCATTTGTACCTACGGTACATTCATGTTAGCAATCTGACATCACTCGCAACAAGAACCATGGATAGGGATAGAATAAAGATGGGAAATTCTTGGAACGACATTTCTGCCAGAAGAGCCTCGTAGAACAGTGACTATATCCGAGAACAATTTGTGACAAGATTGGTCAACATTACTGCGTTCGATGTCTTTGGCCCTCCAGGCGGGAGTAACCATATTACTTCGTCAACCTGAAGGCAAGAAGACAACTATGAGAGGAAGCTTACCATCTCAAGAGCACCTCTAAGCACTACACATAATACGCTGCTATACCAGGGCACACCCTCGAGTGCCTCATCTGGCAATTCAACGAACTCAGCAAGAGGGTTTTCTTCGAACGTGAGCGCGAAAGCAGATCCAGGCCCAGTAGATTGTGCAGGAGGATTGGAGGACGTTTGAGCCGTCGATGCGGTACTCGGGCCCGGTGGTAGTGCAGCAAGATGGGATATTGATGATGTAGAGTTTAGGAACGTGTTGACGCCAACCTGTAGAAGAACGCCTAACACACGACGGTCCCGTATCATCCTGCGTCGAAAGGTGTAGCTGAGCGTATCATAGGCGTCCTTACCGACGCAGTGCGGGCGACGGTACGTGACTCAGGCCTCCCGGATATACTATGGGCGGAGGCGTTCAACACAGCGACGTACGTGCACAGCAGGACGCCAACGAGAGCATTAGGTGGTCGCACTCTGTTCGAGGTTCGCTACGATGCCGGGCCTTGCGCACGTACGCGTGTTCGGGGGCGCTAGAGAAGTTGAGGAAGCTGGATACCAGGCGGATGGGGGTGACTACTGCGAGGAATCCGACCTTGGTAGGTCACTTAACGCTTAAACTTCCGAGGACATTCGAATCCCTGTATATTGTGAGAAGTGTGTGTGTACATCGAGGATTTGACTGGGTACAAGTTACGAATGCCCGAACAAATAGACCAAAGCGGGACCAGATAACTATAGGCGATACATTAAGTGACTGTGAATGAAATACGCGTAGAATAATCGAAACTATAGAACATTGTATGGCGCACTTAGAGCTACACTCAGGAGGCAGGTGGTGGTAGTATCTTACCGCCGCCCACGCTCAGTGTACCGCGTCTACAGCCCGAGGATGAACCTATCATCTATCGTACAACCTATAACTACTGGCGACAATGGGCCACTAGCGTTGTCGACTTCGTCGGATACACCTGAACCAACCCCGCCGCGCCAGCTCTTCCACGCACCGCCGTACGTCTGCCGGGAAGTTTGACACCCCCCGAGGCCCGCGATCGTGATGTGGCGCACTGCCCGACTATCCTGTGAGGTCGACGCGTTCCAGCCATTCGCACGATGGAGGAGGGAGTGGTGGTGACGCTATGCTGATCCTAGACCAACCCGAGTACCCTCCAGTCGCGTTTTCAGTTGGTTTACCTGGCGGCATACAACTATTGCAGCTGCCCGACCTCCGCAACGTACACGAGGCGATGGTACCCCCCGACGCCGACAGTTGCAAGGAAGCTATGGACCGAGAGATGGCGAATCTTATGTCGTTTGGCGCATACGACTCGTGCACTGCGTGCCCAATATGCACACTCTGCACTTGCACCACAAGATCAAGAGCAGCGTTTTTGAGAAGACCAAGGCCCGAATGGTCGCCCGGATCAATCACCAACGCTCTAGTGTCAATTACGGCGCGCCGTTCTTGCCCGTCATTCGTCACGAATCGCTTCGCCCTCTCCTCGCTCTGGCCGCAATTTGCGACCTCGATGTCTTTCAGTTCGACATTCCCTCAGCCTATCTACACGGGACACTCAGGGGGATCACTGCACGGAGCAGCCGGAGCGACGTACGGCACCCAGGAGGGATATTGGGTCTGGAGACTCAAGAAGGGTCTCTATTAGTACAGGCTGGTAGGACATGGGACAAGCAGCTAAACTCACGCGTGGTGAGTGACGGACTAGCTGCCACGCCGAAGGACCCCGCCGTCTATGAGAAGAATACATGGGACTGGGAGGATTTTCGTCGCCAGAGGATTCCGGGTCGACGACTTCGTTCAGGTAGGTTCTGGGAAGGAACTAGAGGCGTTAGCGAACGGGGTCGACGCGAAGCACGGGATTACTGACCAGGGAGGTCACAAGTGCTTGGTATGTATGCTTATGGAGCGCGATCGCTCGTCGCGCACGATTTCGATTTCGCATGGGGCGTTCATCGATTCGATCCTGACCCGTTTCAACCTCACCGACGCGGTCCCTGTCACGACCCCGTTCGCCCCTGGTACTCACCTCTCCACGGACGACAGCCCTACGTCGAAGGACGAGATGGAGATGAGGTCGCATGGGGAGGTGTCAGGAGCTCTTGTGTGGTTCGCGTTCGGTACCCGATCCGACATCGCGTTCCCCGCCAGTTCTCTCGCGCGCTTCGGCCACAACCTCGCGAATCGCTGCCTACGCGAACACTGACTGAGGAAGCCACCGGGACGATCGACGCTCAATCGGGGCATACTTCATCAGGATCGGAAGTCGAAGAAGCAGTCGTGGGTGGCGCTTTCGTCGAAGGAATCGGTATGGCTGATGGATTTCTTGGGAAGTCCTGGTGTCTCTGTGTAGGGACGGACGGTGGTTAACTCCAATAACCAGGGAAGTACTGCTCTCGTGAAGAACCGGGTCTTCCATGATCGTTCGAAGCATATCGACATTCAATACCACTACGCGCGCGGTCAGGTCAAGGAGGGAAGAATCAAACTCGAGTTTGTGCCGACGAACGATATGTCGGCTGACTCACCAAATCCCTGCCTCGCGCTCGTCACGTACACTTGTCTAAGAGTATCGGACTTTTTGATGGACTACACGCTCGGCTCTTGCATGTGTTTCGGGTTTCTCGTGCTGTAATATCTCTAACGCGTTTTTCATGTGCTGTGCGATGTAGCATATATACCTCACACCGTCGATCGACTTTCAGACTCAGTTTGCTGTGCCGCACTGAGTCTGTACGACCGTTCATTATTATCATACATAGATGTATTATTTACTCAAGACCACAGAACGACTTAATACACACCAGTTTGCTGTCCGGCGCTGAGTCTAACGACCTTGTGAGGGTTATATAAGGGCTTCAGGCTTTAATTTACATCCCTACGTGTTTGTAGCGGGTCCCAACAAACATGACTGTTCTCGTTGTACCCGGCTACGCCGAAATTTCTGACATGAATCATTGGGACACCCAAAAAGAGAAAACACAAACAAACACAAACACAAACACCAAACACGAGAGCAGAATACAAAGCGCTAACAAGGTACTTGCGTGGTTTGCACAGCACATTGTCACAAACAGCATCGGCTGGGTGCAGGCCATCCTTCCAGCACGCGCGAGACCGGCGAACGGTGCCTCATCTACGTGATAGCACGATCCCCCCCATCTTGTTCAACTAACCAACAGGGCTGTGTCCACATTTGATTCGTATAAGCTGCTCCAGAGCCCTATTCGGCGTTTCTTGAAGAACTTCCCGTGATAAGCAGCTCACAGATCTCATTCCTCGATCAATAAAGGCAGTAACTATTGCCAAACTACATGAGCAGATTGAAGCGGAAAAATGTCTAGGAAAGTGCACTTTTAGAAATTTGAGTCCATGAAGTTCCAAAGGCAAAGTCATCAAAGTCCAGAGAAACGGATCGATTGGGAGATGAAGGGGGTATTGTCAAAAGAGCAGGCGAATGCACGCTCATACGACAATCCTGGGGTATCCAATATAGCAAGCCATCCTCGGAGTCCCTGACCCAACCACCCGTGTCAGGTTTTGTACAAACAGCAGGATGGGTTGTGTTACAAGAGGAAGGTCGGATGGAAAGGTGTGGAAGTGCGTCCCACGCACGGGGAGTGTTGTCAGATGACCCAGAGACGATGTGCTGCCTGTCGGAAGAGTAAACAATGGGCTGGAGCGGGTAGGTATTCCCCTCGAGAGGCTTTCCGGATGCAGCACCGGTCTCGGCATCCCAGATTCGAATGGTGCGGTCGTTGGATCCGGAGATGATGTGCTGCCCATTGGGAGAGTATGCAACGGACTGCACGTAATCAGTGTGCCCCTCGAGAGGATTTCCGACTGCAGCACCAGTCTCGTCATCCCAGATTCGAATGGTCCGGTCGTACGATCCGGAGATGTGCCGCCCATCGGGAGAGTAAGCAACTGAAAACACCCGTTCAGTGTGCCCCTCGAGAGGATTTCCGACTGCAGCACCGACTGCGGCACCCGTCTCGGCATCCCAGATTCGAATGGTGTTGTCGCCAGATCCGGAGATGATGTGCCTCCCATCGGGAGAGTATGCAACGGACAATACCCTATCAGTGTGCCCCTCAAGAGGATTTCCGACTGCAGCACCAGTATCGGCATCCCAGATTCGAATGGTGCTGTCGCCAGATCCTGAGATGATGTGCCTCCCATCGGGAGAGTATGCAACGGACAACACCCATTCAGTGTGCCCCTCGAGAGGATTTCCGACTGCAGCACCAGTATCGGCATCCCATATTCGAATGGTCCAGTCGTAGGATCCGAAGATGATGTGGCGCCCATCGGGAGAGTATGCAACAGAAGACACCCAGTCAGAGTGCCCCTCGAGAGGATTTCCGACTGCAGCACCAGTATCGGCATCCCAGATTCGAATGGTGTTGTCGCCAGATCCGGAGATGATGTGCCTCCCATCGGGAGAGTATGCAACGGACAACACCCTATCAGTGTGCCCCTCAAGAGGATTTCCGACTGCAGCACCAGTATCGGCATCCCATATTCGAATGGTCCAGTCGTAGGATCCGGAGATGATGTGGCGCCCATCGGGAGAGTATGCAACAGAAGACACCCGTTCAGAGTGCCCCTCGAGAGGATTTCCGACTGCAGCACCAGTATCGGCATCCCAGATTCGAATGGTGTTGTCGCCAGATCCGGAGATGATGTGCCGCCCATCGGGAGAGTAAGCAACGGACGACACCCATTCAGTGTGCCCCTCGAGAGGTTTTCCGACTGCAGCACCAGTATCGGCATCCCAGATTCGAATGGTGTGGTCGCCAGATCCTGAGATGATGTGCCGCCCATTGGGAGAGTATGCAACGGACGACACCCATTCAGTGTGCCCCTCGAGAGGATTTCCGACTGCAGCACCAGTATCGGCATCCCATATTCGAATGGTCCGGTCGTAGGATCCGGAGATGATGTGCCGCCCATCGGGAGAGTATGCAACAGAGTTCACACCCCCGTCATGCCCCGTCAGAGGCTCGCCTACTACAGCACCAGTCTCGGCATCCCATATTCGAATCATTTTGTCGTAGGATCCAGAGACAACGTGGGTCCCATTTGGGGAATAACCCACGCTCGCGATTTCGTCAGCGTGCCCAGTCCACTCCAATGGCGGCGCTGGCCATGACAACAGGCTCCCCACTCGTATCCTGATCGTTTTGGTAAATTCTTTGCTGAAAATCCTCGATAAAGGTGACTGCGAGGGCAGGAATGGTGCTGTCGAAATATAGGTGTGTGGAGCGCTGATGGAGATCGGGGTGTGGAAAGTGATTAGGAAATGACAAATATCCTCAATTCTCTCAAGAAGCGTTGAATCTGCATCCTACGGCCAATTCGAATCATATTAGAACGCAACCTAGCAGCAAGCTCGGCATGTACTCACCCTGACCCAGGATAACAACCTCCGAAGGCTTGGCACACCAATTGGGACCGTTCTCATAATGCTCAGCACTTCGACCCAAAATAATGGGTACAATCCTTCAAAGAACTTCTTCAGGCTTCCCAAGACCAACATGCGCTGATCGCAGTTGTCTGGAGGAAGGCAAAGATGGCTCAACCAATGGAGGCAACCATACTGCAGGGGGTCCGAAACATTCTGCTTCACTCGGGATGGGAGATCTTGAATGTCCACATTAGCGAGCCGCGAATCTTCGAGCTTGCAGATGTTGAAACGGAGTTGCGTAAACATCGTCTTGAGACAAGCAATCCCAAGCTGCACGTTTTCATCGAGGACGTTCACCTGATAGTCGCAGTGATTGCTGACGAAGAAATCGTAAACCGACAAATGCCGGACACGAATCCCTCCATTGGCCGCTTCGTCTCGATAGAGTAAAGAGCTGAGAGCATCCACCCACCTCTTCACGAGATTGGGTTTCACTCCTGCTAGCTCTGCAATCGTCTCATCGCACAGTGCGCGGTAGGGGGATGAAGTAAGAAGGACTCCGATCATCCGCTGAAATTGCGCTTTATTGTGCACAATTCGTGCCTTGAGGATACTGGAGTAAAGTTCGTATAGAGATTCTAAGCCAGTCGCCGCCGAGTCTTGCAGAGCTGCCCTCAAGGACTCTTCAGGGTCCTCACAATGTTCAAGAGCGAGGGCAAGAGTCTTGATAAAGATGAAAAGACCGTTCGCCCGAGAGATAACCCTGTTGAAATCAGATTTATCTGGCCATGGGGTATTGAGGTGCCAAGCCGAGGCGACCATATCGAACTGGCTTCGGGCGAAGGTTCGCAAATCAGCACTGGCATTTTGATCTGTGGACAGGTCGTATGGCAAATACGTCGAGTGTGTGAGAGTATCAAAGAAATGTTGGATATCGACTTCGGTTCTGCTTGTGACGATAATCTTGAGCCACGGAGCTTGTGCGGCTGCATTTGTCAGGACCCTCAGGAGACCTGGGCGACTACGAGGGTCACCACACTCGTCGAGCGCGTCAATAACAAAGACGAGAGTGTGATCTGGGTGGCGAGGAAGGGAGTGGATGAAATCAAGGAAGAGAGCGCCGTTCATCGAATCCGGAGTGAGGTTTGGGTCTTCGCGAAGGTGTTTTGCTACAATGGTTCGGAAAGGGGGGAAGAGTATGGCGAGTTTGTGGATGAAAGTCGGGAGGATGTTTCTGGGCTCGCTCAAATTTGGGTCGTCCCTCCTGCAGAAGAAGGCTCCAGCAAGTTGTTTTCGCTCATGAAGGCTTGCGCAGAGCGAATGGGCTAAGGACGTTTTTCCGATTCCAGGTGAGCCATAGACCCAGCACGCATTCCTCGAGAGAAGGTTCTCCTGCCCCGATTTATTGGCTACCCAGTCTACAATTTGATTGAGAAGGGATTGGCGGGTGCCGTCCATACAGCGGAGGTCGCGGTGATAGCCGGTCTTGACGGGCTCAAGACGCCTAAACAATAATTCTTGCTCTACTCGCTCTTGCTCTACTCGCTCTGCTCCCTCTACACAAAAGCTCTGAGGATCAATTGTCGACAGATTATGAAAATGAGAGCTTACTGGTCTCGTTGGCTAGGCGGAGAGTCTCCACGTTCACGGCACGGTCAAAATCTTCGATCACATTTTTCAACTCTTTTTCAATTTCTTCGATCATCTCCGGGTACGCGGGACCACCGATCGTTCTCGCTGCGATCATCAGCAATTTGTCAAACCAAGGGGGTGACCACCTACCACGTTTGACATAATCGCATGATAACTTTGCGACCCTGTACATTACATCAAACATTCGCGGTATGAGCTCCTTCAAGATTTCTGCCTCTTGAGAGTCGATTCCATCAGACACCTGCTTCGCCAAAGGCAAAATCCGCTGCACACGATTGAAAAGTTCCGACGGCATCTGGTCATACTTGTTTTGTTCCTTCAAGAGCTAAATCATCAAGCGTCACTTTTGCCTCAGATTGGCAGTAGCGAGAACAAACCTCAAACGTGACGTTGGCAACACCAAAGATAGCCTTTGAAATTGGGTTCAACTACCAGGTGTCAAATCTTTGTTCATTCTATGTGGATGTGGGAGAACTGACCTCTGCGAGGACAACGCCATACTTAATCGCCCTATCCACAGACTTCTCCATCGATCCACTCATCAGTGGGAGGTATTCGTTAAGCAATACTTCGAGTTCGTGAAGCGACGAGCGTAGAGCTTCCCCCTACGCGGACATTATTAGCCGGGGGATGGGCAAGTGGCAACGGTTCGAACGGTATCATTGGCAGAGAATCTTAATTCTAGAAAGCCGCTATGCTTTCCAACGACAATATCCTCTGTTCTTGTCTATCAGAAGAAATTCGTCGATTGGTTGGTGAGAATGACTGACTCAGGACGGTGAGCTCGTGGTTGGTAGAGCTCCAGTAATCACTGAATAGTCCATCAAGATCGATGACTTCGTTCGCCTGCCGGTACTTTGTCCAAACGGAATGACCGATCTTCATTCGGACCTCAGCGCGGACCTGGATGGTTGGAGAAACATCTCTATACACGCAAATCTACTGATGAGTGTACATATGGGGGGTTTAAATGACATACTGGCGCTGCGCTGGTGTCCAGGTGTGGTTGTCTCGCTTCTGTAACACTTTCTCCACATTTTCTACAAACAATCTCAGCGTATACTCCCGATTTGGAACGTCTTGCAGTGTGATTTCTGTATATTAGCGAAAATGAGCGGTATGGATGTAAATTAAGGTGAAGCGCCACACGTTCTAGATACAAGCTTGGATTCTCATCAGCGATCATGCACGCTGTGCTATCTAGTCGTTGAGGGTGCTCACAGGATCTCTTTCTTAGGACCTTGAGTCGTCATGTTCATTCGATCACTTTGAGGTTCCAACGTGTGGTGGGTGCGACCTGCTTGACGGCTGTCAGACGCGCTTCTTGCGCCTTGAGCATAAAGGAAACTGGGTGGCCTTCCGCCTGCCATCGCCGAAAATCAAATGGAAACATGAATAAGTTGAAATGATTTTTATATTGGTTGTGTGCAAACATCGTTTCTCTATGCACAGGTTTTTGCTTGGGATCGGCCAAGATGGGATTGTGAACCCCGCCCACTCGTCCTCGTGTGCTAGGTATGTTTGCCTATATATATATCACGGAATGTCTCCTTCGCCGTATACCACCCATTGTTACCGATCATAGTCTCCGATTGGTACGTGAATACGTACCACTTGGAGAACGTACTCAGCTACGCGTGCTCGGTAGCGCGTAGTGCTCCGTGCTGCACCGGGAGACGAAAGAGCCGCAGGTCGAAGTCGGCGGTGGTGCTGTCGTCGTCCTTAGGTAGGATGGACCGCGGTACTCGATGGACCGATCTCGCAAACTCGTTTACACCCTCGGTAGCGACGCACTCATATACACTCTTCAAATGGCCGCAGAGGAGGCCACGCCGAGGACGCATTTCGCTACCAGCGCACAACCTTGGGTCAACTCAGATATATGCCACTATTCCTCTCGTCTAGCTCATACCTTTCTCACCCACCTGTTGAACATCTCGTTCAAAGGATATGTTCTCCCCACCGAGTGGTATCACCTGCATGAACACAGTGTCCGTTTCTCCTCCGTCGCGAGTAATGCGGATACACGTCCTGCTGTTGGTTCGCCTGGCGCGCCCCGCGCCACACTCTTTCCTCATCGTCTCAATATCGATGCTCATTAATAAATTCTACGCGTTACAGAATGCCGCCAAATCTTCCACGACGGATCCATACACTTACGCGGACATCACTCCACAATGACCTGAAACCCTCAAAGACGGCGCTTCGTCCGGGGTCACCCCCAATATCCCATTTCTACCTTCACGGATTCTAGTCCAACCTACGATGGTCAGCATCCTACTGGACCGGGGATATGCCCTAGTACATACCAGTCCAAGGGTAAGGCGCGCCCGATGTCATGATTAGGGTGGCTTAGTGTCGACAACGCCCCCCTTGAAGACCCCGATGCTAATCTGCAACTCTACGACTTCCTCAAACGGCAGAACCAGAAGGCCAGCCGCTTTATGATTGGCGCCAACATTATTCGCGACAATCCGCAGTGGCGGTCAGCGCGACGATTGCCATTGTATAACCACCGCGCCGGCTACAGGCAGAGCGACATCGGGCAAGAGTCAAGTAACCAGAATATGGCACCTATGCGTCGCCAAGTTCACCCTATATAGAGGGCGTTTGTACAACATAAACTAGCCATTTATATAGGGTAAAGTTGGCCAAAGCTAGCACCGTCGGTAAACTGTCAGTAGCTCGCACCACCCGTCCGTACCGTCAGTACCACTGGTCACACCACCTGTCGGCATTGTACCACATGCCTGTCGTGTCATGTGTCTTCCATCTCTTGTTCCCGTTGCCATTGCCGTCTCCCCCCTCGTTCTCGCCCCTCCTCAATGCCGTTGCCACTACCCCGCCTGGCCATCTGCTCATCATCATTGTTGCCTGTCAACCGGCCACCCATGCCGGCCACCTCCTGGCTGCCCTCTCCTCAACACAACACATTTTTTTGGACCACGCTGTCACCACTGCCACTGCCGTCACTGCCTCCCCCGCTGCCCCCACTTTCCATGGGCGCATTTCGGCATACCTAAAGGTGAGTACGATAACTTTAAACATGTTGTCGTCATTCAGCTGACCACTCAAAAATTTTGCAAACAGTGTAATGACCCCCAGGAGCAATTCGGACTCACATACGTACATTCTACAATATCGCATGCATTTTGCTGATGCTTGTAGCCGATCTACAGTCTCCACACGGTGTCCAACAGCTCTGTAGGTCCTTCCCCCTGTCAGAGCCGTGTCCGGTCGGAGGGCGGATGTGTGGCCAGGATAGGGCGTATACTGTACAATGCTGTGGACTACCGATGACGACCAGCCATCATCGAGAATGGACTGAAGGATGGGGATGAGAGGATGAGAAAGGGGACCGGTACTCTAGTTGATCCTCAAACTGAGGAACTAGGTAACGAGTACATGAGTATTAAATAATAAGAAATCAAACGGTACATTGGAAACACGTTGCAGAGCAACGAAACTAAAATAGAAGGGCGGGATCCCCCACAGCCCGAGTAACAGGGCCATCGCATGTCGGCGAGCCGAGTGCTCGTGCCTCGAAAGGGAAGCTGGTGTGCCGGACCATTTCCGTGAGCCTGGAAATGTCATGGCCAGCACAGTACATGACACCCCCCCTCCTCACCGCCTTCCTCGCCACCCCTACACATCAATGGCCGCATTCTCTGCATACCTAGAGGTGAGTACATTATAACCCAAGGTGTTGCTGAGCAGCTAATTGCTTACACCTCGAAAACTCGCCGGACTGCATAAACGACCCCAGAAGTGACTCCTCTGTGTACGTGTGTATTCAGATATATCGTATATACTTCACTGACACTTGTAGCCCAACCCACAGCCCACCCACAACAGCTATTGGCCCCGCAATACCTCTGCCCCCGCACACCCAACTGGACATCCCCAAAGCCCCCTGCATACCCACAGGTGAGTACAATGCCCCGTTCAGTGTCCAATGGCTTACAACTCAACATCCTTGCCCAGGGTCTGCCAGACTGCATAATGACCCTGGGAGTGACTCCTCTGTGTACGTCCGTATGCACATATATCGCATGTGCTCCACTGACACTTGTAGCCCAACCCACAGCCCACATGTGCCAGCTATCGGCTTGGACTTCCTCCTCCTCGCCCACCCTCTTCGCTGCTCCCACACATCCAAGCACACATCCCCAAGGTCCTCTGCATACCCAGAGGTAAGTACCATATCATTCATCATGTTGTTCAGCATCCAATAGCCTACAACATGACGGCCTTGCCCAGGCTCCACCGGACCTTGTAACAACCCCATAGGTAACTCCTCCATGTACGAGCGGCCTGTATAATAGTATAATAGTTTACTCATGTATTTAATTTGAATTTATTGAATTTATTGAATTTATTTACATGTGTGTAACGAATTTGCCGAGGTGTGCCAGGTGGCTGACGATCAGGCACCATGAAAAACCACCTCTGAAAGACAAAGCAATTATTAAAAAAATGCGTTCTAGCAACAGTAATATGAATGCTAGAAGGCTCAAATGCTCCGGGTTAGAGTACCTTGATAATATAGACTTGAAATTTCACAAAAAGCGTACCACTGGTACAATGCAATTTTGAGGGTATTGCGAATGTTAATTCCAGTTCTGTAGCTCAGTACAATTGCTCTGCAAATAAGGAAGGCATTATTACATTACAGAACTGGAATTAACATTCGCAATACCCTCAAAATTGCATTGTACCAGTGGTATGCTTTTTGTGAAATTTCAAGTCTATATTATCAAGGTACTCTAACCCGGAGCATTTGAGCCTTCTAGCATTCATATTACTGTTGCTAGAACACTTTCTTTTCGCGATTGCTTTGTCTTTCGGAGGTGGTTTTCATGGTGCCTGATTGTCAGCTGCCTGGCACACCTTGGCATTATTCATTGCACACATGTAAATAAATTCAATAAATTCAATAAATTCAAATTAAATACATGACTAAACTATTATGCTACTATACAAGCCGCACATACATGGAGGAGTTACCTATGGGGTTGTTACAAGGTCCGGTGGAGCCTGGGCAAGGCTGTCGCGTTGTAAGCTATTGGACGCTGAACGACATGATGAATGATATGATACTTACCTCTGGGTATGCAGAGGACCTCGGGAATGTGTGCTTGCATGTGTGGGGGTAGCGAGGAAGGCGGCAAGGAGGAAGAGGGGGGCTGAGGTCCTGCGAAGCTGATAGCTGTTGCATGTGGGCTGTGGGTTGGGCTACAGGTGTCAGCAAAGCATATGTGATATATGTGCATATGCACGTACACAGAGGGGTCGCTCCTGGGGTCGTTATGGGGACTGGCTGGGCCTGGGCAAGGTTGTTGGGTTGTAAGCCGAATGGCACATTGGGGGGTACCGTACTCACCTGTGGGTATGCAGGGGGCTCTGGGGATGTGCGGTTGGGTGTGGGAGGGCAGCAAGGGAGAGCGAGGGGGGAGGGGAACTCCAAGGTCTTGCGGGGCCGATAGCTGCCGCGGGTGGGCTGTGGGTTGGGCTACAAGTGTCAGTGAAGTACATGTGATATATGTGAATATGTACGTACACGAAGGAGTCGCTCCCGGGGTCGTTACACAGTCCAGCCAAGGTTTTGGAGGTGTACGCGATTAGCTACTCACCAATACCTTGAAACGTATTGAACTCACCTATGTGTATGCAGAGGACCTTGACAATGCGCCCATCAACATGTAGGGGCGGCAAGGAGGGCGGCGAGGAGGGGGGAAAGCCCCAGTGCTGTCAAACACTGTGTGTAGATTGTACGTTGGGCTATGAGCATCTGCAAAACATGTGTGATATTGTAGAATGTACGTACGTGAGCACGTTCTAGATACAAGCTTGGGTTCTTCATCAGCCAGAATGCACGCGGTGCTATCTAGTCGTTGAGAGTGCTCACTGGATCTCTTCCTTGGGATCTTGAGTCGCCATGTCCATTCGAAACGTTGAGGTTCCAACGTGTGGTGGGTGCTACCTGCGTGGCGGCTGTCAGACGGGCCTCGTGTGCCTTAGCTTGGGCATAAAGGAAACTGGGTGGCCTTTCACCGAAAATCAAATGGAAACATGAATAAGTTGAAATTATTACTTATATTGGTTGTGTGCAAGCATCGTCTCTCTGTGCACAGGATTTTGCTTGGGATCGGCCAAGCAAGATGGGGTTGTGAACCCGCCCACTCGTCCTCATGCGCTTAGGTATGTCCGCCCATATATATATCACGGTTCATCCTCACCTCTTCGTGCGCTAGGGTGGTCGTGTTCTTCAACATAACACAATCGACATCGTGACAACTAATGACAACAAAATCATAAAAATCTGGGACTACATTTTGGAAAGCGTCACCCAACTCTTGAGCGATATATACCCAATGCCTCCTTCGCCGTATACTACCCATTGTTACCGATCATAGTCTCCGATTTGGCACGTGAATACGTATCGCTTGGAGAACGTATTCAACTACGCAGGTTCGGTAGCGCGTAGTGCTCCATGCTGCACCGGGAGACGAAAGAGCCGTAGGTCGAATTATATTCGGTGATGGTGTTGTCGTCGTCCTTTGGCTCAGCTGCATGGGATGGACCGATCTCGCAAACTCGTTTTGTTGTTCATGTCTAAATTGTATAAATAGACCATTTATACACCTTGGGATTTTGTGGTGCGTTTAGGTTTTGTTTCTACAAAGGTACAAGCAAGGTAGCTCGTGTGGCTTAACCAGCGTCAACTTAACGATGATATGACTTGACTAACAGTCAGTACTTCCCCTGGAAAATGCTCCACATATATCACAACACTTTGACGAATAATTTAATAGTTATTTTCAAATCCTCAGAATGCTGGGTGACATGACGTATTCGCAACCTGGTCTCTTATAATTCGCATCATGCACTCGTCGATGTATCATTTCTAACCCACAGTTCTCACGCGATATTTTTCCACCCCTCGAGGAAGCTGGGGGAACTGGCCGGCCGGGTGCGACTTTCACCAGGATTCTCGTCGACCGGAATGGACAAGAATGTTTGGATCTACAATAACCTTGGCCTGGGCCAAGATATGTTCACATTGTTCACATGATCAACAAATATAATGACAACATTAACTCACTAGAACGCCCACAAGGATACACGCCAAGTCCTTTTAATCCTCGTTCATCGGCACCTCTTCTTCGATGTATCTCACAAGAGTTACCTTCGTCTCTGTTGCCTCGTCTCCTCCCAATTAGTCGCCGAGGAATATTACGGCCACTTACATTGTACCTACTGTGTATTCATGTTAGTAGTCTGACATCACTCGCAACGAGACAGGGATAGAAATTTCTTGATACCGATACTCCTACCAGAAGAGCTATATCTGAGAACAATCAACATTACTGGGTTTGATGTCGATGGCCCTCCAGGCGGAAGCATTCATATTACTCCGAAAATCTGAAGGCAAGAAGAACAACTAGGGGAGGAAGCCTACCATCTCAAGAGCACCCCTAAGCACTCCACACTCCACATTGCTATACCAGAGCCCACCCTCAGTGCCCCATCTGGCAATTCCACGAACTCAGCAAAGGGTTTCTTCGAACGCGAGCACGAAAGTAGATCTAGGCCCAGTGGATTGTGCAGGGGGATTAGAGGATCTTTGAGCGGTCGATGAGGCACTTGAGCCCGGTGGTAGTGCAGAAAGATGAGATATTGAGGGTGTAATGTTTAGGAAAGTTTTGAAGCCAACCTGTGGAAGAGCGTCTAGCACACGACGGCCCCGTGTCATCCTGCGTCGAACGGTATAACCAAGCGTGCTATAGGAGTACTTACCAACGCGGAGCGGGCCACGGTGCGTGGCACAGGTCTCCTGGCTTTCCTGTAGGCGGAGGTGCTCAACACGCAACGTATGTGCACAACGGGACGCCAACGTGAGGATTGGTTAGTCGTACTCCGTTCGAGGTTCGCTACGATGTTAGACCCTGCGCACTTGCGCACGTTCGGCGTGTCATGCGCCGTCGTTGAGCCGCTGGACAGAGGGAGCCAGATGACCGGGGGAAGATGTCGGTTGCAAGTACGATGGTGTGGCCACTGTGAGGTATCTAACTTGTTTGCTCACTTAATTTCCGTGTAGAATCGGATCCGCGTATATAGTGGACGGGTGCAAGTTAAGGATGCCCAAACAAACAGACCAAAGTGTGACCAAATAACTCCAGGCGATACATTAATGACTATGAATTACGAGCAGAGTAAACATTGGATGGCGCACTCACAACGTTTGGGACCCGAAGAGGCAGGTGGTTGGTTGTAGTGCTTGCCGCCGCCCACGCTTGGTGAATCGCGTCTACAGCACGAAGACATCGTACAACTAGCTCAAACCAACGACTGTGAGCTATCACCGTTGCCAACTACGTCGGAGACGCTAGAACCAACCACTGGGGGCCTGCGCCGACACTCCCCACATCACCGTACGTCTGCCGGGCCGTTTGATGCCACGACCCCCTGAGGTCCGCGATCGTGATGTGACGTACGTGCCCAACTATCCCAAGGTCGACACATTCCGCCCTCTCGCGCGATGGAGGTGGTAGCGACGCTATGCCGATCCTGGACCAACCAGGATACGTATTCAGCTGCTTTACCTGGCGGAATACAACTACTGCAGCTTCCCGACCCCGCAACGTACGCGAGACGACGGCAGCCCCGACACTGGCAGTTGGAAGGGAGTTATGGACTGAGAGATGGAGAACACTAAGTTGCGCGACGTATACGAGCTCGTGCCCCGCGAGCCCGCTATGCACACTCCGAGCTTGGTCTGGGTCCTTAAGTGCAAGTTCAAGAACAGTGTTCCCAAGAAGAACAAGGCCCCACTGGTGCCCGGGGCAATCACCAATGCCCTGGTGTCGATTACGGCGACTTGTTCATCCCCCCGCCATTCGCGACCTCGATATCATTCATATCGACATTACCTCAGTCTACCTGTATGGGACGCTCAAGGAGGAGCCCTACATGGAGTAGCTGGAGGGTATACGGCACCCGGGAAGGGAGACTGGGTCTGGAGACTCAAGAAGTGTCTCTATGAATTAGTACAGGTTGGTAGGACATGGAACGAGGATCTGAACTCACATATCGTGAGTGAGGGATTAGCTGCTACGCCGAAGGACCCTGCCGTCTACGTGAAGCAGAATACCTGGGACTGGAAGGTTTTCGTCGGCGGAGGATTCTAGGTAGACGACTTCGTTGGGATAGGTTATAGGAAGGAACTAGAGGCGTTGGCAAATGGGGTCGACCCGAAGTACTGGATCACTGGCCTAGGGAAGTCAAATGGGGCCTTGGTATGCGATCGCTCGGCGCGCACGATTTCAATTTCGCCGGGGGTATTTACCGATTCGATCCTGACCCGTTTCAACCTCACCGACACGACATTTGTCATGACCCCACTCGCGCCTGGTACTCATTTCTCCGCGGACGACTGCCCCATGTCGAAGGAAGAGATGGACGAGATAGCGATGAGGCCGTATAGGGGGCTGGTAGGAGCTCTTGTGTAGCTCGCGTTCGATACCCGACCCGAAATCGTGTTCGCCGCCAGTTCTCTCGCGGGCTTCGGCCACGACCCAGGACGCCTTCAATGGGAAGCAGCGATTCTCTCAAGGGCACGAGGAGGTGGCGTCCCACTCTCGGAGGAAAGACGTCGCGGATCGCTGTCTACATGGACATGGACTGGGGAAGCCACCGGGACGATCGACGCTCAATCGGAGCATACCTCATCAGTATCGGAGATTGGGTGGTTAGTTGGAAGTCGAAAAAGCAGTCGTGTGTGGCGCTTTCGTCGACAGAGACGGAACGTCGAAGGAATCGGTGTGGATGGAGGATTTCTTGGGAAGTCTTGGTGACTCGGTGCAGGGACCAATAGTGGTTAACACCTTAACACCTTACGGCTTTGACGGCCCTTCTCTCTTCTCCCTCTTCGACTCCATCCCTCCCCCCAATGCCTCTAGCATCCCCGACATTTGTCGCCCTGGAACGAACGCTACCTCCAGTCGTCATACAACATACCAAGCAACTCCACCTCACTGAAAGAGGCGAGAAGGCAGGCCTGGGAGATCAATTGAGGAGCTTGAAAATTGAGGTCGACCTGCGGCGGGAAATCCGCGAGAATATCGGACATCACAAGCAAGTTGGGAGTTGTGTTGGTCGAAGGCACACTATGGATCTGCCCGTAAGGGGACAGGGAATACATACAAATGCCGCCACAACGAGGAAATCGAACAAGTTGGACCGAAGAGGATGAGGGGCGTTACTTCGAGAAAGCGGCCGCTCATGGTCAGTTTCTCCTGCAACATTCACTACCTCCTGCTCCTTCCATGGGTTGTATATCCGCTCTATCGTTTTGTTGTCGGTTGCTCCGAGACTATTTGGACAACCAGGGACATCGGCTCGAATGTAATTTTAACGACGGTGATCCCATTTGCTACCATACAAGTGCCCTACCGTATTAGAGACATTGTAGTTTGACTCATTGTTTGATGTTGTGCCTTATTATAACCCTTTCAGAAAGTCAGAAAGATAGTTTACACTTGAGCCTAATGACACGTGTGGGCGGGCTAATAGCTGTGAGATTGAATATCACCGGTAAGTTACCGCTGTGGGCATTGATAATAGCCGGTGGCAGACCAGAACAGTGGCTCACGTCAGCCTGCTTCTATCACGCCGTGGTCTGTTTAGCACGACCACTGACCACATTCTAGTCTGTGAGCACCTCGCTCGAGGGAGCATCTTCTCCACCTGAATGCAGTCTCTGTTTTTTTTCTCCGTCGCGAGTAACCCGATGTGGATGCACTTCCTACCGCTCGTTCGTCTTGTGCGCCCCGTTCCACAACCTGTCCTCGTCGCCTCAATATCGGTGCTCTTAACAAATTCTACGCGGTACAGAATGCCGCCAGATGTTCCACGACCGATCCTACCGCGAACATCCCTCCACTTTCGTCCGGGTCATCCCCAATATCCCCATTCTACCTTAATGGATGGCAGTCCAACCTACGGTGGTCGAGGCCCTACTGGGCCGGAAATATGCCCCAGTACATGCCAGTGCAAGGGGCAAGACACGCCCGAGGTCATGACTAGGCTTGCTCAGTGTCGACAACCGCCCCCTTGTAGACCCCGATGCTAATCTGCGACTCTACCACTTCCTCAAACGGAGGCCAGCCGCTTCATGATTCGCGACAACTCGCAGCAGCGGTCAGGGCGACGTCGATCGCCATTGTAATAACCAGCACGCCGGCCACAGGCGGGGCGACATCGGTCAACAATATGGTATAACCTGAGCCACTCCTCTTCCGATCTGCATTGACAATGATGAATACACGCTCTGGATATGTACTCTACTTGAGTTGCACGCAGCGACCTAGCGGAAACGAGGGGTCTAGGCAACGGGGCGGACGAGCAGGGCGGAGTAGCTGAGTTTGAAAGCGCGATGACAGTCGCGACAATGGCGACTGGGTGCTTGGTGTATATCCACTCGAGAAGCAGACTGAAGGCAGCGATAGATGGGACAGAAAACTC
>Ga0307515_10007599_pt1 | contig 21397 bp, 13 predicted proteins | sample 17_EM_MG_FD_194513 | JGI IMG/M metagenome (GOLD analysis project Ga0307515, IMG submission 194513) | Populus trichocarpa ectomycorrhiza microbial communities from riparian zone in the Pacific Northwest, United States - 17_EM | ecosystem: Host-associated > Plants > Roots > Unclassified | place...
CTCTCTCTCTCTCTCTCTCTGATGACTTTTAACTCTCTCTTTCTATTGTAATCCTATCAACAAACACTAGAAATTATTAGAAATCAATAAAATTTAATTAGGTAAGTGCCCTTTATTCCAATACTTGCTTTACTTACTTATAAGTGGATGAATAATTTAAGGTTTTTTATTTTTAAGTTAATCCTATAGATTTTCTTAAATCAAAATCAATTATTTTAAAAATAGACATATCACTAATTTCTCTCTCTAGTTTATTGAATTTTTGGTAGAAAATATAAGTTTCAATCTTTTTTACTCTATTGATGAATATCTTAACAACATTGAAGCTTATAAATTAATAAATTTTCAATTTAGGGTTTGTTTTACTGACTGAAAGTATTAATTTTTTACCCTTTTGGTTGTTATGATTGTGTACAATTTGTTTGGTTTGTTAGGAAGAAAAGATTTAAAGTTAAGAAACAAATTGTTATTCATATTCATGAGCTGATGCCTGTTAATGGGATGATTAAGGGCTTTACTTTTGTGTTTATATAAACATGAATCAAATAAATATAAAACAATTTCTTTATTAGTAGCTAGTATTGTTATCATCCATTTTAGTTCAAAAGTTGTACTACATATAAAAAATCTTTAGATCTCCATTTGATACAGTCCTTAATGCTTTCCCAATAAAGTTAGGCAATATAAATGAATTTTATCTTAGCAAATCTAACTCTTATATTATCAGAAGTTAGTTGAATAAAAAAAATAATTCATGTCATGAATCCACCTAGTAAAAATCTAAGGGTCATAACAATTGTAAAAAATAAGACCTTTTATTTTATTAGATCTTATGACTCACTTATCAGGGTTATCATGGCTAGAGTAACCTAAAAGATAGTTATATTGGTGGTGCCCTTGACAAACTTGTCTATGATGGTTATTGTTGTAACTTTTAATGGTTTTTGGGTGCCCTGTTTAGAAAATCTCTAAGGATTCAACTCTCTTAAACAAGTTGATCATTTTGTTTCATATAAGATATGGTTCCTCTTTAATGATTCTAAGGGTATCACTAAGGGTCAGGTTCATAGTAATTGCAGACTTGATGTTAGACACTAAATCACCATAATGTAAATGTATGCAACACTAACTTGGAGATGAAATTAAGATCATAAGCAATTCTTGCAAGAGAAATCATAATACAAAAATAAAACTAATCTTGTTTTTTTTTTTAACGTGAAGATTAATTAAGATCAAAATATACGAGGAAAATCACAAACATGCAATGCTAAACTTCTACATATAAATGATTAATCAAACACGAAGTAAAAATAATTTCCTACAAGTATAGCAAAGACTTACAATTAAAAATAGAACTAAATTCTAGATATTATTGACCAAAGAGGTTGATAAAAAAAGAAAATAGAAATACAAGGCATAATATTTTTTTAGATATTTTTTTAAGTATAAAAATAATATCAATAACAACTTTAAATGACAAGTGCAAAACTAAAAAATTAAAAAATAAAATGATTTACCAACCATATTATTTAACAGGTCACTTGAATCACACAGCTATTGCTGATTTAAATAGTACCACTAATATGGTATTGTATTGGTGATCCCATTCATTTTTTTAAATTTTTTTACTGTCATTTTTCACTACTTTTATTTAAATATTTTTTAAATAAATATGAAATTAAAATAAAATTAAAATTAAAAAAACGAAATAAAAAAAGAAAAAAAAGAAGAAATAATATTGATGTAACTGGGCAGTAAACAAAGATGGGATTCAACATTATTCTAGACCCTTTTCATGAGTCTCTTTCTCTCAAACTCTGACCTGCAGTGGTGCATCTCTTGCGACTGACTTACAGTGGTGCATCTTCAATGATGTTGGGTGGTGAAATGGTGTTATCTATGTAGATTTGTGGAGTCTAATGCTATTGATCTGACTGCCATGGTTGATGGTGTGGTTATGGTGAATCAGGTTTATTGATATGTTAATCCTCTCCGCCAATTTGCTTTATTGATCTATGCTTGATAATGCTCTCTTGACAATGGTTTTGCCTGATTTCTTTTATGGAGGTTGTCAGGTTTATGATAGGTATTGCTAGCTGTGAGGGAGGATGGTTCTAGTAATTGGTCTTGGTTGATGTGAACCAGTTCTATGATAAGTTGGATGGGTAGTGGGTGGGCGTGGCGGTGGAACAAGCTTAATTGGAATTGTTCCTACTGGGATTTCTTCCAAGTATTTTGGTGAACTTTGGGAGCTCACTGTCAAGGCTAGCAATGGCTTGTAGTGGTTAACATCCATAGAAAAAGAAGAAGAAGAAGCAAGAAAAGGGGAGAGATTCTTAGAATTCATTCATTATTTTGCCTATGCCCACGGTTCCTGTCATTCTGTGACATATAATCCCAAATTCCTTTTAGAAAATGACAACTAAATGAAACGTTATGTATTACAATCCTAACACCTAATCAAGTGAAGCGTAATGCTTACTAATAATCTTCCCAAATATTCATTTCCATATGCCAAAATCCTCTCCCCAAATTGAACTTGTAACAATTTCCCCCATTTAAAGTGCCCTTGTCCTCAAGGAAAAATTCTAGTGCACCAGGTAGGATCATCTCTATGATAGAAGCATTAGTAGAGATCTGAACACAGATGGCATAGTCAAGCTTGACAGTGCCTTTCATCAAGCCAGGGATGGTATTGAATTGCCTGCGAACTTCCTCAAACCATCTTAAGTGTTGCACTTCCCACACTCTTCATTATCATGACAGAGAACCAGTAAGGAAGCATTGCGCCCACAATCAAACCAATGAAAATCTTAGGAGTCAATACATTGATTGTTCAAATTATGCACCAAGGAGGGCCAGAGAGTAATCCCTTCTCAATAGCAGGAGTGGTGTTTCCGGCAGTATCAAGGGCATCAGTTTTGTCTCGGATTCTGTGGATCATGTCTGCCATCTCAGCAACACCTCCGGCATTGTCACTAATGGGACCATATGCATCAATTACCAACCTAGTGGCAATGGTGCTCGATATTCCAAGGGCGGTTACAACAATACCATACATAGGAGCGAAAGAGAAACTAACAAAAATGTTGACTATGATAGCAAAGATAGGAATAATGACAGATTTGTATCCTAATGCAAGCCCAAAAATAACATTAGTGGCAGCTCCAGTTTGGCAGGAATCAGCAACATCTTGAACAAGGCTGTGTGCATTGCTAGTATAGTACTCAGTTACAAATCCAATAATAAGATTGGCCCAGAGACCAACAACAACACACAAGAAGAGTTGTCAATTCTTGACAACTTTCTGGAATTTGAAATTGAAGATGGTAAAGGAAGATGGGAGAGTTATTCAACTAACAATGGCAACTCTAACGATCATTAAAACAATGAAAGTGATGAGTTGATTTTTTAGTATTGACTTAATTTCCTTCACAGCCTTGATTTCAAGGAAATCAGTTGCAAATAAGATGGTTATCAGACAAACAATGATACCCACAGAACTGACAATGCGAGGATATAACATTGGAGTCAATTCATGATTGATTCCAAAAAAGGAGATGGAAGCAATGACTCGGGCAGCACAATAAGACTCAGCGTATGAGCTAAAAATATCAGATCCCATGCCAGCTATATCACCTACAGTGTCAGCGATCACAACAGGATTTCTTGGGTCATCCTAAAAAATGTTCCTTTCAACCCTGCCAACAAGATTAGTACCAACATCTGCAGCCTTGGTGCTATACCTCCACTAACTCTACCAAAAAGAGTCATGGAAGATCCTCAAAGTCCATAACTAATTACAAACTCAAAAAGCCCTTCCCAGTCATCACCATAGTACAACTTGAAGACGTTGATGTTAATGTAAAGCACCAAGAGTCCATTTGCAGCAAGGAGAAAACCCATGACTGCCCCATATCTAAATGCAATGATAAAAGCCTTCCCACCTCCTATTCTTGCCTCTAGGGTGGTTCTGGCATTAACATAGGTTACTATTTTCACCCAAAGAAAGCCATAAACCATTGAAGTGACAGCACCAAGCACGAAGGATATGGTGCTGAAGCCAGCAGTGGCAAGAACAGGCGTGCACATCTTCAATGGGTGGTCATATGTGCAAGGATGAGTTTTCTTTCCCAAGTGAAAATACAATAAAATTTTAATGTTTTATGGAAAAAACTTGAAATGGGCAAAAATATATTAATGCCTAACAAATTTTAAATACAAGTATAATATTAGCATAACAAATTTTAAATACAAGTATAATATTAGCAACAACTTATTAATTTTCTCATATGTTTATTGTATTTTTCTTACAAAATTAATTTGAGATATGAAAAGGATAAATAAAAGCTTATTATGTGATTGTTTGTAAAAATAGTAATCAATATAGAGAATAAAAGGAATAAAATTGCAAAACCATAGTTAGCATTTAAAATATGTAAATCCTAAATCTAAGCCTAGTGTCTAGTGCCATATATTTTTTTTATATAATTTTTTTATGTTTTAAGAATATTATTAAAAATAATATTAATATTAATTTCATATTATTATTGGATTGAATCAAGTAGATTCATATTTGATTCCTCTGATAAATAAATGAGTTAATAGATTCAAATCATAATTGGACTTGGAACATAAAATTTATATAACAAATTTCATTTAATTACATAAACTTATAGATTCTAGTCAAAATCTAACCCATTAACCACCATTAACCACCTTAAATAGATATAAAAATCCAATATTACTATATTACTAAGACTTAATCATTACATCGCATCAAATGTTTTATGTGATTTTCTCCATGTCATATAAATTTTTTTAGAGATTTTTATTTTATGTCATACTCCAACTATATAATATTTAAATTATGTTTTTTTTTATAGAAATTTTAGGATAGTTTTAAAATTTTTCTATTTATACCAAATAAATGTTTTTTTTTTTTACTGAAAGATCTTACTAAATGAATCCTATAAACAAAATAAATTGTTTCCATCCATAGTGATAATATCTTAATTGTTTAAAATAAAAGGATATATTCGATGGTTTTTGTCAATGTTCCACTTTGTTATGACTTTAATATCATTATAAAAAAAAACCCTAAATCATGAAAAGGAATGTAGCTTCTAATACAATTAGTTAGGACATAACTTAAAAAGAAAGAGGATAAGGCCAATAAATGTGTCACAGGGTTAATTTTTTATCGAGATTTTCCAGTCCTTATGCAGTAGTCTAGTCCCACTAGACTTGGCTTTTTCTCACCCCTTTCACTCGTGTTTGCACACGACTAAGTGTCTCCCACACCCAAGAGGTTTTCCTCATTCTCACAAGTTGTAAGCAAACAGAATCACACAAGTAAAGAGGTAGAAAATTAGTGCACAACATATACGAAAAAAATTCCCAAGCTTTATTAATCTCAACAACAAAGGAAATACACAACTCCGTATGTGTGCATTATGCACAAAACTTGCATGCTATACACAAAACTGGCATCCTATACACAAAACTAGCATCTACGTAGCCAAGGCTCTCCAACCTATTTATACACAAGCATATGAAAGGTTACAAAGCATAAAACTAGCATCTCTATATTTTAGGAAATAGTGAAACACTTTCTCCCTCATGTTCCCAAGAACTTAGTGGGTGATTTTGACCCATGATCCTATGATCTTAGTATCTTAAGGAGCAGTCCCAACCATGCTCTCATGTTCAACAACTATACCCTTATGATCTGGACCATAGTTATCAAACCTGGCCCGGGTATTGACCCGGTCAAGGAGCTGGGTCCCGGGTTTTATGGGTCAACCCGGATCAACTCGAAAAAATTTTAAAAAATAAATTTTAAATTTTAATATTTCATAAAAAAAATATTCATATGAATATAGGGCTATGTATATTGTAAATAAAATATTTTTCTAATATTTATATAATAAACTTTTAAAAAATTAATAACCAAATAAAAAAATATAAAAAAATACTCACATTTAAAAAATAAAGAAAAAGGCAGCCCTTGGAATCTGCTCCCGTTTCATTAAAAAGACCATTATTCCCAACCCCAATCCCACCAGCACCACCTCCACCCCCTCCACCACTCTGCATCAGCAATTGGTCATCCTCATCCAAAGGCAGCTTGCTTTCTCGGATGCTTGCACTATTGTCCTTCATGTTTATTTCTGCTCCTATTATTCTTGATTTATTTTTCATCTTTATCCTTCATACTTCACTACTCGCAACCACTGCTTTTTTTTCTTGCCAACGCGTAATCCATTTTTTGTGGTTGGATTTGCTGTTCCAGGTTGGCCATGATATTGCTTGCCTTTTCTTTCTTCAATCACTTTCTTGCTCAGTTCTGGGCTTGGATGCAGGAACAGTGAGCTCCAGGCCATGTCTCTGCGATCTCAATCGCCTGGCCTTGTCCCCCAGCAAGGAAGATTGTGAGGCTCGTTGTGCCTGGAGGGGCTGGAGGCAGCAAGAAAGATCCAGACAGAGATAAGATCTCAAATCTGCCATGGAGAGTCACCCGGGTATCGCCCGGGTCACCCGGGTCATGGGTCGACCCGCCGGGTCGACCAGGTTTGACCGGGTCGTTGCATAGGCCGGTCTTTTGACAAACCCGAACCAGTCCAGCCATCGGGTCGACCGGGTCCCGGGTTGACCCGCCGGGCCGGTCTGGGTTTAATAACTATGATCTGGACATCTATTTCCCCCATGAAGCCTTAATCATAACCATCGTAACAACCCACTACACTGCCACGTAACTGTCAATATATGCTGCTGAATCTACTTTGTTTGCTGTCTGCCTAAGACTATCCATCATCCAAGTCCAAAACACTATCGATTTCACCACTGTTACTGAATTTGACACTGTCCCATAAACTGCCACTGTCCACTATGTCTTTCCAGTAGTGTTTTCGCTAGTATACTCATGCTAAATTTTGATTCTGTTACAACCTTCCCCCACTAAAAGAAACTGACACCCTCTTCGAACAGACTTAGGATACCCTTGCATCACATCTGCCCACTGTCATGAATCTGTGTCCCACATACAAAGCCTCTTAGTTTTGCCCATATTCAAACATAATTCTATCCACCGAATCTGCAATGCTTAAGAAACCTTGACAATCCCATTATCAACAAGTTTTCGAACTAAGTTGTGACCGATCCTGCTTGTTTCCCACAAAGTCAAAACACACTTTGAGTCCCAACCCAAAGCATTGAGATCGATCTTGTCTGGCCAAAGACAAAGTTGCAACACTCCACTATCACATAACTATCATATCTTCCAAAATTTGTATGTGACTTCCCCAAGCCACACACAATCTGTCCTCTTTCATTAGCAATCCCACATGCCAATTCGGTGACCCATAAACCTGTTTTCATGACGTTCAGACACTTCTTAAGCATCCAAGGCTTCCATCCCTTTTCTCATGAACAAAACCATACAAAACCACTTTGAAGAATCACTTGAATCCTAATAAAATCCACTTAACTCCCAAACTGTTCCATATATAACTTGTAAGAAAAATGAGACAACCCTTTTTCAGTGATCAACATAATCTTATGTCGAAGTTCTTTGAACAAGTTCTAGCCCTGCCTAAACATACACACCCACAAGACTTCATTTATGTAATAATATCCATATTGTTCTAACCTTAGTTGCATGTTTCGTCTACCAAAAACTCGCAATATGATATCCCAATAAAGGCCAAGCATTTTATCTTCGTCACCTTGAATAACACTCAACATCAAGATGTTTAAGATAGGCCATATTACCTCTTCTCCAAGGCAGCATATCAAATCATCCTCGTCTATAATTTTAGCTCCTCAACTAAACCCACTGACTAAATTGCCGAATATATCACCTAAATTGTCCATCATCAAAGTGCAGACTCTTAATATCCTTACTTTCATTCTACCTCCTTACCAAGGTAGCACACCAAACCAAATCCCCCTGTTTCAGTTTGGTTCCTCAACCAAATCTTCTACGACTCGGTTGTCAAATTACTCATCTTACACAATCCATCATCAAGATACGTTGAATTCCCAAAACATTATTTCCTTCATCCCAGCTCATCTGTTTTCCAAGATACACAACATACTTGTTCTGCTTCTATCACCCCAATCTATCTCGTCGTCAAAGTGCACAGAACAACCCCAAATTCTGCCCCACCTAAGGCAGTCTAGCCAAGTCATGTCCTCTTCCTCCAGGTTGGCTCAATCACGATTAAATTACATCTCAGCCGTTAAGCATACATAAGGAAGAGAAGTACCTGAGAGGCTATAAAAAGGGAAACAAAGATGATTGTTCCAAGTTTAGTTTTTCTCTTTAGTTACAAGGATTAATCAATCTTAAAAGTTTTTATTTCTAAAAGTATAATTGATCTATCTTTAAACCAACACTAATTTAATCATTGAAGAATCTCCAAATAGATAAAAGAGGATCTTTTACAGGTAACTACGATGATCTACATGTGTTTTCACCATGTAAGGGTGGGTCAGATTACCAAAATCAGGAGATTAATAACTTTATGTCGGGCCTAGGCTCGACCTTCAAGCCCACATGATAAAACTAGACTTCATCATTGGTGATGTCTATGGGAAATGATAAAAAAAAAAACATTAATAGCTCCTCCAGGAGCTAAGCCGTTATCATTCATAATTACCATCGGATTTGGAGCCTTGAAGCTTTAAAAGATTCTCAACATATACCAACAGGATATCGGTTCAAACCGTGTAACTTCAAGAGTTATTGTAAACCGGTGGCTTCATTATCTTTATCATCCTTAATTACTATCATAGTTGGAACTTCAAGGTTTCAGAAAGCCTTCAACGGTTACCAACAGAACATCGGTTCAATCCATGCAACTTCAAGAGATATTGTTAACCAAGGATTCCTACCAAGCTTGCGAACCTATAAGGGTAGATGATCTCTAGGTAGAGAGGTTACCTTCTCTTTCATCGGTCAAATTTCCACAATAACTAAAGGAACTATGTTTATATGGGAAGTTTTTTTTTATGACTACCTAATAAACTTTCATCTGAAAAACATAATTCTTTATTTTTTAGGGCCTCAAAGTGAGATAGAAATATATTATGGTCAATAACTAGAAATGTAAGTTTCTTGTATACGAATTATATTGTTCAAAATAACAAATTCTTTCTACTCTTCATGTCTCAAAATCTTCAGAAGAAGAGATGAATTTACTCTTCTTAATACGATCGCACATTTACTTTGGAAGTAACAAACATCTCCTTAGTGCTATAACACAACTTACCTTGGAAGGGATCAACATACTCTCCCTAACACGATTGCACCCTTCTCCAATGATGGAATGGACGATGCATCAACAACGAGGATGGATATGCTCTCTCGATAAAATTGTCTAAAGATGGGATGAATTTACTCTCTCTAATGCAATAACACATTTAGTTTGAAAGTAATGAACATCTCCCTAGTGCTACAACATAATTTACCTTAGAAGGAATTGACATACTCTCCCTAATACGATCACACCCTTCTCCAAAGATGGGATGGATGTTGTATCAGCAACGAGGATGAATATATTTTCCCCACCAAATCTTTCAAAGATGGGATAAATTTATTTTTTCTAGTGTGATAACACATTTACTTTAGAAGTAATAAATGTCTCCTTAGTGCTACGATACATTTTACCTTGAAAGGGGTTGACATACTCCTTTAAGTAGGGGTGAGCAAAAAAATCAAAAAACCGGAAAATAAAATCGAAAAAACTGAACCGTAAAAAAAAACCGATTAAAATTTTGAAAAAACTGGCAGGTTCGGTTCGGTTTTGGTTTTATAAGCAAAAAACTAAAAAAACCGAATCGAGCCCAAACCGAGCGAAATCGTAAAAACCAAGCCAAACAGGAAAAAACCGAGCCAAAATCGAGAAAATCGAGCCAAACTGGAAAACCGAGCCAAACCGATTTGAATCAATTTTTGTCCTAAAAAACTGAACCGAATCGAAACCGGTCAGTTTGAACCGGTTTCGGTTTTTTTTTAATTTTTTTTTGGTTTGGTAACTTTTTTTTTATAAAAACTGAACCGAACCGAAAATGATCACCCCTACCTTTAAGGACATAATAGACTGCCTAGATGAAGAGTTTTATGGTCCCTTAGGAACAATGCCCATTAGGCCTTACACGAGCTAAGATTAAAACCATTCGACACCAATTCTTACCAAAAAGCTTTTTAACAGTCCACAACGAATACACCCAAACTGATAGGTGGACATATACAAATGACATCTTTCCTTTTTCCAAAAGACAAAGCCCTCGTAGATCTAGGTAAGGTTAGATCATCCACCACTCGAACCCATAAATGCTTTATTATGTATGGGCATTGGACTTAAAAATGCTTCATTAAGTATGAGCATTGGACCTAAAAATACATCATTAAGTATAAGCATTGGACCTAGAAATGCTTTATTAAGTATGGGCAATGCTTTGTTAAATGTGGGCATGAGACCCAAATAAAAACTCTGCACAGGGACTAAAACTCATAAAAATCAACAAAAGAACAAAGATTTGTGTTATAAAAGTGCAATGTATATAAAAGGATCTAGCTCGGGCTTTTCAACTGGATATTCCCCTCATTGAGCCACAACAACCTTCACTAAGAAGACATCTATAAATTTTAGAACTAGGACCGGATGGAAGGTTACGCTAAAATCAACATGCATCTCCTGAAAAGGTTGAAGAGTTGCAGGTTGGACATAACCAAGATATCTTGTCTCTCACCATCTCGGTTAAAGTTGCTGAGTCCCTAAAAAACTCATAAAATTCCTAAAGAGAATCTCTCAAAAGACTCTAGCTTCGCCTGAGAAGAGTCCCTTAAAAACTCCAGCTTTTTTTAGAGATGCTAGTTCTCTTCCTTGGAAGCAGCGAGCCCAGCTCGTGTGGCAACAAACTTAGTATGTAGATTAACTTGGAAGTCCCTAGCTTGAAGGAGTTCCTCTCTCAAGGGAACAACTTGATTATATAAGGCCTCAAGTGCTTTCTTCCAAGAGCTCAGCTTAAGAGCAAGACCTTGTGTTTGGTCCTTCAATCTAGAATAATCCACTTTGATACTCTGTATTTCAGCCTTCACAATGCCTTTTTCCTCCTAAAGGTGGTCGGAGGCTACTTGGTTTACCCTATTTGCAGTCGCTGCACTCCTCACATAGCTTTTTTCGATCGCTCAATACATCCAGAAATGGGCACACATCATAAAAGCCTTCCAATTAAGAATGTTAAAAGAAGAAATTGCTTAACCGAAACTAAAAAACAAGAGGTTTTATCCCTACATTAAAAATCATTTGGCTAATGATAAAGTTTTGTTTTATCCCTTGGGCTTGAAGGTCAGGCCTAAGCCCGAGACAAAGTCATTAATCTCTTGGTTCTCGCAATCTAACCTACCATTCCATAATAAAAACACAAGTAGATTATCATTGTTACCTGTAAAAGGTCCCCTTTTATTTATTTAGGGACTCTTTGATGATTAAATTATTGTTGGTTTAGGGAGGTATCGATTATACTTTTTAGAAAAAAACTTTAAAGATTGATCAATCCTTGCAACTAGAGACAAAAAACTAAACCTGAGGGGATCATCTTTGTTTCCTCCATTATAACCTCTCGGGTCCTTCTTTTCTTTATAGAGGAAAGGTCGACTTATCTTATCAAAATAAAATATCTTGTATTTACATCTCTATTAAGATAAAATATCTCTGATTTATGGTCACATCAGGATAAAATATCTATGATTCATCAGGGGGCGTTTAGGGCTGCGTCTAAGAATAATGGGTTTGGCAACTCACCAGACCTACATGCATCTAGACTCAATATTTAGCTGAGCATAGAAAAAACAAGTCTGGCAACTCGCCAGACCCATAGGCATCTAGGATTTTTCACATTTGGTCTGTGTTTGGGTGACCTACCTATGGTCTGTGATTTGTTGACTTGCTTGTTATTTATGATTAAGTAACTTGCTAGTGGTCCATGATTGAGTGGCATGCCTATGGTTTATAATTGGGTAACATGATCATGGTCCATGATTGGGTGACCTGGCTATAGTTAGTGATTGAGTGACCTGTCTATGGTTTTTTATCGGGTAACCTGCTTGTGGTTTATGAACGGGTGATATGCCCATAGTTTGAAAAATATCTGGGATTTTTCATGAATGATTAATGATGATTGATTCTGTCTTGGATTTTTCCTAATAGATGTTTTGCCTTTATTTTCTGAGATGATCCATCTTCTAATTTTCTTTGGATTATCCATCGACTTTTAATGATCTCTGGACTGGATTTCTGATGGTTCATATTTGTTGAACCTTTCTGGCTGCTTTCGAGAAATCTTCCTTTAAAAATTCCAAAAAATTTCTTTATGATGTTTATGCATCTATTTTACCTGTTTTGAAATATAGCCCCCTTTCTCTATCATCTCTCTATTGCTTGATTGATAAGGTTTGTAATTTTTTAGATGAGTTTTCTTGGTTTTTTAACTCTTCAGCCCACTTGGGTTTTGCCCATGTGATTAATATGTTTGATTGTCTCTTTAACACGTAGCTTAAACCTTGAGATAATAAATAAAGCTCTGCTAATCTAACCATTCTTTGAAAATTGACAAACTCTCTTAGCCATGATGTTGCCCTTCTGGTCAGACGATGCTCCCTAATAATAGTATTCTTACACCATTTCCTAGTCTTTAGTTATTTTGATGGAGAAGCGGTGCTCTATTACTCTCATTTTTTAGAGGTTATCAAATCATTTATTGTTAATAAGCATTGCAAATTACCTCCAGTTCATCAGGTTGTGCGTATCTTTTTAACATTTATCAAAATTCAGTCACGTGATAACATTTAAGGTATCATAGCCATCCTTTAAAGGGTAAATTGGAATTTAGCAATGAAAATACCTCTTAAATATAGCATTACTCTCAACTATTGATGAAGTTCATCAAGTAATCCACTATTATAGATTGTGTTTGAGAAACATTACCTTCATCTAATATGGATATTATACATTACCCCTTATAAGGTCCATAACATTACTCCTTTGCTGCTTAATTTCTCCAATAACATCACATAAGAAGTGTCAATCATCATTTTCATTAAGGACTTTGCAAACTCGGTCAATGTTCTTTTCATTTAAAAATCATTTCCTTGTTTTGGAATCAAATCAAAAATTTCAAGGATCATATCCATTCAAGTCTAGTTGTTACAAAAAAATCATGAAGATATAATTTTGAAAGTGTTTCTTCGATTGTAACCCCAAGACATATCATTCAACACTAAAAAGCAACTTTCGTATGTATTTGGTTGAAATTGACAATATAAAAAGGAAATGTCAGCTCAAAATCAAGTTATCTATGACTAAAATAAATATCCTAAAATTTTGACTTTTGTATTTTGAAAGTAGAAATTTATTCAATGTTAGCTATTTTGTTTTTTTTGGCAATTCCTTAGGGGTTTATTTTTAGGAAATGAATAATTTTATCTTTTTATGTAGGTAAGATTGGAATCAGTGAATGTATATGGTAGGGCAACCTTCTATTTTTATGGGTTTCAAAGCAAGAGGCTCGAGTAAAAACTCGAGGTTTTGTTTGGGAAAAAATTTTCTTCTTTTTTAGTACTCATTTTATTAGTATAAATAATAACGAATAGTTTGTTCATGATGTCATGATTTTTATGAAAAAGTTCTTTATATTTTGAGAGCGTTATTTGTGTGCTTGTTTGATCATAAAATACTTTTAAAGGTATGTAAAGCAGTATATGACTTTTGGCTATGAAAAAAAGAGATGTATAGGCTCAAAAAGTGTTTCAAGGTTTTAAAAACTTAGGATCATTATCATTGTGTCTTTCAATCTTTTTTCATAGTATTTCTTTTATTTGCCCTTTTTTATTGTTTTGACAGGACATACTTATTTGTTATGACCTTGATTTGTTATAAGTTTTTCCTTTAGACATGCCCCCCAGTACTTGAGTGTTTTGGGTTTTCTTGCTTTTTTATTTTTGAATTTTTATTGCCCTCCAGTATAGGGTGTGATCCTAGTTAGGATTGACCTTTTATTTTTAGAATTTTCATTTGTTCTCAATGTGGGGTGTGATTCTAGCTAAGATTTTTTTTTAATGAAAAACTCATTCAAGCTCAAATAGGGACCACAAGGAGATATATTTTTAGAACTTGAAAAGATAACAAAGATGACCTTTCAATTATTTCAAGCGCAATTGATTAGAACTGATAAACTTTATCCTTGTCTAGTGTAATGGTTTGAGATTTTTTTTATACAACTATGTTTTGTGAATCGATGACTAACAGATCCAACTACATGTGATTATACATACAACTAAAATATGACTTAAGAGATATGTGATTATGCATACAACTACATGTTTTCATTTTTCATGTCTTGGGTTCAAGTTTGTTTGGTCACCTCAGAGAGTGAGTTGCCAGATTAATCCATTGTTATCTTTTGAACAGGATGCTTGAAACACTATTTTGAACAAACATTGTATTTTTTCCAAAATCAAAAGGACAGTTCAATTTTTAAGGATTATTTTGGAAAAATGGGTTATTTACAAAATTGAATCAGTCACAATGTTTTGAATAGAGCCATAAGACCAATTATGAGGGTCAATAGGTTTCAAAAGAATAGGGATTGCCTTTTTGTATTTTGCATGGCATACCTTGGAGTTTGATCATTTTTTCTTTCTCAATATCTAGTTTTTTTTCCTTCTAAAGTTGTTCCTTTCCTTCTTTGAGGAATCTATTATTTCCTTATCATTACCCATCTTATCTTTAGCTGACCTTTTGACTTAGGCCAATTTCTTTTCTATTAGCATATATTTGTTAACCAGTTCATCATGTTTGACTTTTCAAATTCCCAAATAATTTTGGATACCTTTGCCTATTTTTTTGACTACCTCAACCTTTTTCTACCATTCCTTTACTGTCCTCGGATCTTTCATCAAGTTCGTTAGTCATTCATCCTTTCCTTTTAACTGTTAGCTCTGGTAGTTTCTCATTTTATCTTTTTCTTCCGGTTGTTTTTCCAAGTTTTATTGCAACTCGTTGCTATTGTAAAGGTCAATTTTGCACTTTTCTAACTATTTTCTTACAATCCTTTTTTTACTTTCAGTCCTTCTTTAATTGCTTGTGAAGGCCATATTTCTGATTATGAGTTTCTAAGATTCTCGGATTCAATCACCCTAGAAAGTCATTTGTTTCTCTAGATAGTGTAATTTTTACTAAATGAAGATCCATCCCTACTTTTTTCTTTCTTTCTTTACCATAAAAAAACCTTCCCCAATCTTGTCTAATAAGTCTAGCTCTTTGATAGATGACTGATTTCTGAATAATCCACTGAAATATATTAAACCCAAAGTTTTTGGCACATATTGTATTCTACCAAGCTATGATGTAACTAATACCGGTGCATAATCAATGTATCTAGTTATTTCGATCAAGAGGGTCCATTCTTTACTACCATAACTCATTATGCAAGATGTGTCATTCATCCATGATGCTTTTCATTTGAAGTTGCTTTATAATAATGCAGTATATTTCTCCACTTATGCTTTCTCATATAAATTATTCTAAGCTTCATCTATAACAATCTTTAATGGTCAAAGATCAAACAACCAAAAGTTATTGAAAATATCTCTCGATATTTTGATGTGATTGATGACCCATAGATACAACATTAAAACACATCATCATATGACTCCTCTCTCATATGTCTTACAATGGTTGAGTGATAGCATGATTTCAACCAAAATTATAGTAGAAAGGTTAATTTTAGTATGCTTGTACTCTACAAATACGTTTGGAGCTTCTAGACCGGTGACTCTAGTTTCGGATGGGAACAACATTAGCCTAAATATGGCAAAGGCCACTACCTTATACCATTCATTTCCTAGTTTTCCCTCCTCCATGTTTTTTTTATTTTGGCTTTAATGATTTTCCATTTGAATCTCATATCAGTTATCTTAAACTGGCTTACCTTTCTTAAGCACAATAATATAGTTAACTTAGAAACGATGTCTTTGAACCTCTATCTGAAGTAGATCTTATAGCTGCTACTTGGAAAATCTAGAATCATGTTATACGTGGATGTCATATCAATTTTTTCAAAGGTAAAACACCTATAATTAGGATCCCAAAAATTCAATAGTACTTTTATAGTTGTTGTTTGTACCGGGAGCCTCATTAACTATGCAATTCTCCTATAATGTCTTTTAAATAGAGTCCCATCCATGTATTCCATGATGAGTAGTAGTTTCTCCATGTCATTCACAGTATGGTTTATCATGGTGATTTGTGTTATTCCTCTAACATCGATTATTGGATAATTTCCATCAATTAAATGTGCCAGTTCAAATTCTTGCCCAAATTCTTGAAAAGATGAGTATTTTTATGGAAGTCATGATTACAATGCAAAGTCTTGCAATACATGATTTTATATGGTCTGGCTTGCCTTTCAATGCAATATGAGTATTTGGGAACATTTACGTATATGTAGGTTTTTGTCATTAAGTGAAACTTAGGTAAGTTTTCTATTTAGTCTCAAAATGGTCTCAGATCCGTCCAATGATGGTCATTGTAAGGAACAATATGAGAGCGTTGTAAGAAATGATTAAGGCATGTATACCTACCATTTCCAAGCATGCACTCAAATATGATTTGATTGTTTTACGAGTCTGAACTCTAACTGATAGTTATAGGGCAGATTGTTAATCTCTCACCTAACCTAAAGCTTATAAGTACTTTAAAAAATTAAAACGTGTGATGTGGGAGACATAATTCCATATACAATATACAAATGCATGAGCAATATATATAAAAATGCATGTTGATGACAAATGTACAGATAAACCAAAATAAAAACACAACAATCAAACAAAAAACAAAGCTCAGTGGAGTCGTTATTTTATCGGAAGTGTGCAGCATTGCAATAATTATCTTCCTAGATCATGATTTTTGATGTGGAGTGGAAAGAATAAAGAATTCTTGTCTTTTATCAGTTAAAAAGGTTTGGAGACACCACTAGTATTTTAATAACTAGAAATCTTAACTGGTCTTTCAGAGTCTCATCCAGGTTCATTTATTTATTTTTTCCTTTTTTTAAGCTTATATCTTTTATAATTTTATCATTCAGCATTTGATATTGATTAGACTCTATTATTATTTTTTATTAATTTTTTATAGAATATTTCATTAATTTTAAAATGACTCGGGTTATCTCAAGTATTTTTTTTTGTTGTTTTTTGTTAAATTTATCTTATTTTTTAAGAAATTTTGGTTTTGAATTAAATTAAATTAATTGCTTAAATATAAGTATGTTATGCTCACTTTATGAATTTTTTTTTTGTTTAAATATAACTTTTTTTTAATTGAATTTTTTTTTTATTTTCAGCTTTTAATATTTGATTTATTAGAATTGAGCTTCCTATTATATTTTATTTTGGATTTTATGAGATTATCATCTTCTCATACCTCAAATTATAAATTTTATATATTATACATAATTAGTATAAGTTAAGCTAATGTATCGTTGTCTCGTAACATTAAAAGGAATCGAAAAATAATTTAGGATCCGACCTAGAATACACTAAAATTGATATCCGTGCACCTATTTTCTACACCGAATATATACATTTTTTTGGGATAATATTAAAACTGTTGGTAGCATTTAGTTTTTAAAATAAGAAACCTCTGCAATATTGAAAAACTTCAACATTAATAAAATCGTATTACTGAATTTAATGGTTGCATTACTCATTTAGTTTATGAATAGAAGAGGCCTCGGATCAAGAAGACATAAATTTGGAACAATGAAAATGCAAAGCTGCCATTTGGGACATTAAAATAAGAACATGAAATATATATATAAAAAAAACAGATAGAACATGAAAAATAAAATTTGTATTCAAATGTATTATTTTTAGAAATTAAAAAAAAGATTTTTTTATTTTTTCATAATAAAATTTGGGACTGATCTAAGTACTAAGTAGTAGTGCTTGATTAAGTTTTATTGATGTGTTTTTGATATATAAAATTACTAATAGAACTGTAATATACTAATTTTTTAATAAATATATTTAATTAATATTAATTGATTATAACTTTTTTTAATTTACATGACATTTGTACATATTTTTTATAAGTGTAATTTTTAATTTTTTTTTAAAATAGAATAATAATATACATGATCCAATCATTTAAAAAAAAAAAGAAATAAAATTTTAATCCAACCAATAATATAATCTTAACCTCAACTGCAGATGAATAGTTTTATGTTTTTGTGTTTGGGAATGTGACGATTATTTTTTAAAATATTTTTTATTTAAAAATATATTAAAAGAATATTTTTTTATTTTATAAAAATTATTTTTAATATTAATATATCAAAATAATTTAAAAATACAAAAAAATAATAATTTAAAATAAAAAAACAAATTAAAATTATTTAAAATTATTTTTAAAATACAAAAACCAACACGGCCTAAACTTTTAGGGCCTCACAGAGAGTCAATAGAAAGCAAAGTGGCGCCATTGGTAACCATAAAAACGGCTGTGGACACCAAATTACAGACGCATCAAACAACTCAAATATCTTTTAATAAATTACAACTCCAACCCAACAAGAAAGAAAGCAAGCCCTTGGAATTTTGTGTTGTTTCTCTCTTTCTCTTGCAATGGCTTCCGTGTCTCTGTCTTCTCTATCTTTGGCTCATAGAAGGAGACCAGATGCTGCTGCTGCTGCTGCTCTTACTTTCAGTTCAAGTGATTTGAGGTTTTGTTCAGCTTCTTTTGGATTTGGTTTGGCAAAGAAGAATCAAAGAGTCTTTGGTTTGGCAAAGAAGAATCAAAGAGTCAGGGTCTCTGTTTGTAGAGCTTCTTCTCTTTTTATTCGTAATCTTGATGCTGATGATTTTAGACACCCTCTTGATAAACAGGTTTCTTTTTACTGGATTATTTATATTGGAAATCCCCTTCTCTTTTTTCTATTTGCAATCGTCTAATTCATGGTTTTTTTTACCTTCAGAATACACTGATTTTGAGGGCAATTCCAGGATTAAATGAACTGGGGAAGGCTCTATTAGGTACTATTAGAATTTCTTTTTGTATGATTAGTGTATTTATTGACTTGTGCTTTTGTTTTTCCCCCTTTAATTTACTATCTACTGTTCATTTGACTTTGATTTTGCATTTAACACTCGCATTTCTGTAAATTTGGGGCTTGTATTTGGTTTTTGTATAGTGGAAAGTTGTGATAAATACAAGCTCTATTTCTCTGAAATGTTCATTTAATGGCTCAGCAGAAATAATGGGGATTGTGTTATATGCTATGCACAAGTTATTTGTCATCGATTCCATGATGTAAACCTAGCCTCTCTTTTTTTCTCTTCTTTAGATATAACCATGGTTTCTCGTGCGTGGAAAGATTTGGCTAATGTTTTCTTTGAGTTATATTCTAAGTTGTTTCTTGGAATGCATAATTGCAGGGTCTGTGACAGAGCAAATCATGCTTCTAGAAAATATTGGGACTTCAGTTCTTGTTTCTAAAAATCAGGTAATTGTATGACTCTAGCAAACATTAGAGTTTATGTAGGCTATCTTGTGTGGCTGTAGTTTCTCATGGTACTCCATTAAAAGTGTCATTTGCTGCAGGTTGATTATTTTCAAAATAGTTGTTGAAAGTCCTTTTTTCTATTTACCACATATGATCTTATAATACTTTGCAAACACTGATTAGTAACCAAATAAGTAAAGAATATAGAAAACTTAAATGTACAAGGTATTTGGTTACAAAGTGAAAACCTTTTAAAGAACTCTTCAAAAGATAAAAAAAAAAAAACCTTCCGAGTCAGTCAAACCCAGTATAGACAATTTTTTCACTAGTTTAAATGATTATAAGATGAGTATCTCTAAACACAACCCTTTGTGTCTATACTACCTTACTTGATGAGACAGTGATCCATGTTATGTCTCCTACCACAATAGCTTGCTAGTACATCTGATGATCTTCATATTGTTGTCATCCTAACTGGAACCTCCAGTTGCTAACAGTTCATACAGGAACTCTTCCTAAAAGTCTGCAAGCTTTCCAACTCTTTAAGGACTAATTCTTCTCGAGAATTTCCTACACATTCCTCGTGTGTCAAAAGAACGTGTTGTGAAACTCTATATAAACTCCTTAGCTGGTTGGCAAACTTGCTTCAGTGTAATTGATACTTTTACGTTTTGAAACTCTCCTCCAAAGCAGACAACGCTCTCTTTTCTTTAGACTTAACCTTCCTTATATACATGTCTTATGTGATAAGGATAAAGATAGTCTTCAAGTTTCCTAGTCTGTTAAAATTGGTAACAAACTGCTAACGTGTTTTACAGAAACACCAATAAAGTTATCTTCGGATAACTTTTTCTACTTTATCTGAACTTATCTCTTAAATAATCTTAACTAATCAAATAATTAGTGAGAAGATAATGCTAACTAATTTTGATAAACTTTTATCTTAGCCAAATTATCTTTTTACCAATCGTAAAAAGATCTTCAATAATCTAAGTCAACAAAATAACATTTACAGTTGTAAAGATTCATCTAAAGGGACATATCTATAATTGTTAGAAATATTCACATTGACATACGTATAAAGCAGTCTGCTGGTATCTGATACATTTGGCATCTTGTGAACTTACTCTTTTGTCCAAGTTTTGTTCATTTGGAGCTCTTATAACATCTTTTCCCTTGTGTGTGTGTGTTTTTTGTATCGTAATTCACATCATTTGGGCGTTGACTGCTGTTTTCTTATTTACAGAAAAGAGAATCATAGGTGAATAATACATCAATGCATCTAAGATATGCATTGTAATTCACTTCATAACAATTTTAACATGTTGTCATTGCTGAATTGGCATAAAATATCACTATTTGAAATAGACTCTCTATACGCAGCATTTTCCTGTTATCTGCATATTGTAAAAGGATGTAGGATATATGTAGCAATTTATAGCCTTACATATGCTAATTTCTTTTGTATCAGCTTTCTGAACTTCATCAATTGATGACTGAGGCTGCGCAAATATTGAACATGGAGGCCCCTGATCTATATGTTCGGCAAAGTCCTGTACCAAATGCATATACTTTAGCCATAAGTGGGCAAAAGCCATTTGTTGTTGTGCATACCAGCCTCGTGGAGCTTCTAACAAGAAAGGAGTTGCAGGTCTGGATTTGTACATTTACCTTTAAAAGCATGTTGTGATTATCAGTTGACTTATTTTGAGTCCTTCCCTGTGAACGAATGGTTTGCTTGATTGGCTCTGCAAGGTTCACCTGCATCCATGAATGGCATAGTTTGTGGCTTTAGTTTTAGCTTCTTTTTTTTTTTTTTTTTCCT
>Ga0307515_10007600_pt1 | contig 21391 bp, 33 predicted proteins | sample 17_EM_MG_FD_194513 | JGI IMG/M metagenome (GOLD analysis project Ga0307515, IMG submission 194513) | Populus trichocarpa ectomycorrhiza microbial communities from riparian zone in the Pacific Northwest, United States - 17_EM | ecosystem: Host-associated > Plants > Roots > Unclassified | place...
AGGAGGAGGAGGAGGAGGAGGAGGAGGAGGAGGAGGAGGAGGAGGAGGAGGAGGAGGAGGAGGAGGAGGAGGAGGAGGATGAGGATGAGCAGGAGGATGGAGATGAGGATGATGGCAAAGAACCTCGGATGATTGGCCTGGGAGAGATGGTCAAAGCATCGGCTGATGATGTAGATACCCTGGTAGACGATAAGTGAATCGTGCTACCTGAGCAAGGCCAGCTGATGCGCAAGCATACCCCTCGGCCGTAACCTCCGGCGCCTGCCCCACGGCCATATACCCCGAAACGTTGCACACAACCAACATATCTGGAGACTCAACCCCTCAGTGGGCTGGAGTTTTAGCAGTATGTGACGCCGCAAAAACGTCGCCCGGTGGTGCCGACTCTGGGAGAAGCTGAGGCAGCCAGGAACACCTCAGATGTGAATGTGGAACAGCAGCGGCTCGGCCAATCGGCAGGTGGCAACAGTCTCCCTGATGTCCCTCTCCTAGATGTCCCTCTCCCTGATGATCCTCTCCCTCAGGCGCGCCTGGATGGCTGGGTAGGCAAGGAGTGAACCAGTCCTTGCGTTGCAGTGCAGGCGATGGTTGTTGCCGTAGAGTTAAGGTCGGGTTCTTGTCTTATTCGTTTCCTTGGTTCTAATCTATTTATATTAGGCATTAAATATTACATGCATCGCAGGGATTTTGGATCGCTCAGGGTTGACTTCACAAATGGGTTGTGTATCGGTTTAATATTATCCATAGTATTATGGGACATCACGCATGAAGCGTTTTTGCAACACCTGGCATGTAAGCATCCTCATCATGTTGGTGTTGAGGCTCAATGAATTGCTCAAGTTGGCTCAAGGTATCGTGAGCTTACACCCACACTAGGCTGCTCAGGCCCAGCACCAACTTTCTTCCTTTTCTATTGTGTATACTCCACCCCTTGCATGCCGTTGACAATGCCAGAGAAGACCCCTTCCCGTTGTCCTGAAGTTTCATGCCCTAGGACGCTCACCTCAGACAGCAAGAGACTTGAACATATGAGATTATACCATCGTGAACACCTTCAAGTTGCACGCTGGAAGAATCTGTCTAATCGCAGCATGCCCTGATGAGTGGAACCTGCATCGCGTCGTGAATTCAACATTAACAACGATGCAGTCAAAGACTTGGATGCATTACCCTACCTCAGACACGTTGGAAACATCGCAGACTCAGAGTCTCAACCACCGCCACCTCCTCTGCCACTGATGGAGACATACCCAGGCGCTGGCGCTCCGATGGGCGATTAAATTGCTTGGTCATGAGAATGCGGCGTTCAGGGTTGCTTAGAGACTAATCTACATTACAATCCCTACTACCTGTTCGCGACGCGTGATGAGTAGAAAAATATCCAGTTAGGGATAAAGAAGAAGCGGATTATGACGTACTATGACAAGGTGCGGAAGGAAGAGAACACTGGTCTGTGTTTCCCAAGCTTCGAAAACGTGGCCGGAGTCCAGAATCTCGTGGGTAGCATGCCAGATTATCAGGGTCTCGGGGAGTAGACACTACATGCTCTCGAGGATATTAAATGGAATTACAATCCCCGATGCCGTATCAAATACTGGAGTCGAGAGATCATCAAAACCATGAGATGGTTGATGAGGCAGCCAGACCACCCCGAACAACTCATTTACACCCATCAGCGTTGCTGTAACAGCATAATGCCACCGTAATGCCTCTGTACCGAAATGCAAACTGTGGACTGGTGGTGGGAGCCTCAGGTCAAGAGAGGAACTCGAGGATAATAACGTGCTAATTATCATTAAGTCAATGCTCAGAGTGTGGGATACACTGGATCTCTTGATTGTCATCTCCGACGGAACACATCTCTCGAATTGTGCTGGCGATGAGACAGAGTGTCCTGTATATATGACAATTGTCAATCTATCGTCGAAGATCCACCAGATGCCCTGATTGCACAGCGTCCTAATGGTTGCTCTCCTGCCGATGCCAATCAAGAACCGCGATCTTGCCCAGAAGCTGCTGGACGAGCTGCGGCAAACAAACCGAGAGGTGCTGAATGAAGTACCCTGGCGGGTAATCCAGTCTGTCACCTGTCAACAAAATCCCAGCGCCGAGAGCGTGTATTACAAAGTTCGTTGTGCAGATTGCGACTTCAGGCTTTGCAAACAAGATTCAGCCGCATGGCATGAAGATTGCGCAGAGTATAGCGACCCACATCATCTCGAGCGGCATGTCTGTTTCAGGAGCGAGTGTCCAAAGAAATATCTTGGAGATTATGTCCCTCCTGACAAGCAACACCCCAGGTGGGATCACAACCCCTACAGAACGCTCAGCGATGCCAACACCAAGGCAGCCAATGCCGAACACTCGTCCCTCCGTGTTCACCGAGGATTCAACGTGTTTCAACATATCCCCTGTATTGTGAGCGACCTCCCAAAGCCTGACCTCCTCCATACCATGCACATCGGCATGCTTGACCACCTCCAGAAGTGTATTTTGCACTTCATGAAGACGCACAAACGGCTCGACAAGTACAATGCCATCTGGTTATCCCTGCCTGCTTACCATGACCTCCTACCAAAAAATAAGTCATATGAGGAAGTTTCTCAATGGAATGGGAAGGAGATAAAGAATATTTGCCGGTAGCTGCTTGGCGTTGTGACCCAGTCCCTATGAGGCAGAAGCCCCGCTCAGAGTCCCATATTCAATCCCGCAATTGAGTGCACACAGTCGTTGTTAGAATTTGATATGTATCCTTGATATATATCTCACGATCATGCAACATTTAGCTACATGGAGGACGCCTTGTGCCGTTTTCACACCCTCAGAGATGTTTTCTTACTTGGCTTAGCCGGCAAAAAGGCGAAGGCCACAGCCAATGCACTGAGAACAGAACTCATGAAGAAGCGAAATGTAGACAAGGACACAAATGCTGGAACTTGGACTCCATCCAAGAAGCGGCAGGACATGATCGCCTGGCGGGATTATATCAACCACAAGATAGAGGATTCCAAGAAGTTAGATGCTGACTTCTACTCTCCAAAGATCCACCTGATGTCTCATTGGGTCGAACAGATTACTCAATACGGACCCTTGCAACAGTAATCTACTGAGAGACAATAACAAGCACATAAAACAAACCTCAAGGACAGTTTGAACGCCTCCAATCACAATCTCAACTACCTGCCACAAGTAATCACCTATCAGCGTCACATTCTCTGGTTCGAAATCGGAGAGCATAATTTCTTCGCGCTCACTCAGCGTCGGGAGAACAGCGCTGCTTCCTGCAGAATCCTCCCTTCCGCTGCTGATCTGGCTGCCCCCCTGAGCTCCCAGTCATATGTGGAGCCAGAATTCATGGGACCCCAAAACTGCGGTTATACACAGCATCCTGATGCTGTGATCTAAGACTCTAGAGCATTACTCGACAATATGCAAGATGCAATGCACCACGGGGCAATATCCAGCTGCACACGGCAGTTCATCAAGCATAAATGTCCTCATAAGATGTATATATCGGATGAACAACTGCATGCAATGGAGCTCTGTATTTACCATGGTATTATTGTTCAAGGTGAGGGTTTACAAGGTGAACGCATATCTCAGATGTGTCAATTCGCAGGAAGCCAGAGCTGGCGTGGAGGGGATAGACGGAACAACTCGGTGTGTGTAATCCAATGCCCGGGGAGGCGACTTGGCGCGCGGAATAGGTGTCTCCCGTGGCGACAGCAACCACTATTTTAAACCAACCTCTCAAATGTGGACAAAGCTCTTGTTGAGTACTGGGTAGCCCTCACGCTCACCACAATACCTGAAAACTCAGGCGACCAGGATCCCATCTCGAGATTTGTACAAGAGGGACAAGCACTGGTGGTCGTTGGTTTGCAAGTTTTCAGTGTGGGAACCATTGCCAGCTGTTCACACATAATTCCAGAGATAGCAACTATTAATAAGACAGGAGACGGAACAAACTAGCGATGGATTGTTAATAGCCCCATCGATCTGGCAACTTGGAATGATGTGTATAATTGATAAAGAGACAATTACATTTTGTGCAGAGGTAGAAGGAACGCGAGAAGAGATATTTGCAGCATCACCCATCGCGTTGCAATCCCGAAGCAAGCGCGTACCCAATGGACCCATTCTGATGTATGGTCACAGTGGGCCACAATGCCAGAATGTTTGTTTATAATATGAGACCAACAGAGTGAGAAGAAATGGTGAAACTGTGATTGGAGGGTGATATGCAATGTTATGGGTCGTATTGACACCAGGCACGGAGGATTCCGCCACGGGTGTGTCTCTGACCGCTCTGGCGCAGAGCGTCCACTCTGATGCAGCCAATCCCGCCTGGATGGAAATGTTTTCTGCTGATGTCACCAACAATTCATTTCCTACATGGTGCAGCAGCATGGCTTCATCCAGCCATACCTGTACGATGTCTTTCAGCTGCATTGCCTCTCGCTCCACCTTGCACTTACCGAACCACCTCTTGAACTTGGAGGAGCTACATTTCTCGATTCAGAGCTTGTCCTTCAACTCCTCAATTTCTCGGTGGGCAGCTGCTAACCCCTCGCCCAGGCCATCTGCGACCGGCTCAGCAGCCTGAATGTCCACGACGTTAGCGGCCAACCATTCGTTCAGGTCATCAATCTTGGCTACCTTCCGAGTTTGTTCCAGATTCTGAAACAAGTTGGCATCGATTGCATTTCGTTTAATGTCCTCCGTAGCCCAGATCCATTCGATCACTTCGGTAACCATGATCCCACAGTGGTTGTTGATGAGATTGATTCATTTTGGGATGTATTTCGTTGGGCAAAGTCCTGTAGGATCGAACCCCACGGTGGCTGAGGTCTGAAACCCACTTTAAAACCTAGTTCACTCAGCCTTGTCAACTCTGTCGGTAACACTGACATCATGCGCATCGGGCATTTCGTACCCGGTGCCTGTCATGAGTAACAGGAAGGGCAACGAAGTCAGTGGACACATGTGATATCCCAAAGCTGCCGACAGTCCACTGGTTCGACGATGAACCAATTCAGTTAGCCATCATGCATTGAATTTGGATAGTGTCTGCGGCTTGTGAGGCCGTCAGAAGTCCATAGTCGCTACCAATGTGGGCAAATCTCCTGTGTGTACATGTAGCAGTGAATGTTATTAATGATGGAGCCGACATCTCACTTGAACTAACTACTACCCGAGCCTCCCGCAGAGCCACACCTTTACTTGACTGGTGCAATCCACTCAAACCAAGTCATGGCAGGAAGTTGTTGGAGTAGCAGAGTTTTGCTCATTCCTGGATAAACTGCTTGATCCACATGTTCTGGGTTTCCTTTCCCCATCATCTTCCCAAAGATCGAAGTCAGGGATAGATGATAATCAAGAGAAGTTAGAAAATCTACCTTACCTGCTAATGATGCAGGTTGCATCCCCGTCAGATACAGGGACAGTGTGGATATGATATTCTGAAATGATGGGACAGAATGTCTTACAGGACTCTGGCCAATTGACAACACAATCGATCTGCAACAAAGCTTGAATTCACCCTATCGCCATATTTCCAATCTATTGGAAGACAAGTTAGATATTCTCAAGGCCTACATTGAGACAAAGCAAACTGATAGATTCATCTAGCACACAGTGTCTTGTGCAGCAGCACTGCTCTTAATTGAAAGCAGACAGATTGCGGACTGTCGCTGTTTGTAGCCTACCATACTCTCATTAATGCCAAGGTAAAGAACAGGTACCCCCTTCCTCCAATATTGGAGATGCATGACAGCTGACATGGAACTTGCAGTAATCATTCACCTGGATCGAAGGAAAACAGATCACCTCATCCAAATCACAGAAAGGAAGAACTGCAAAACCATAATGGTGAGAGAATATGAGCTGTTGGTGTCCCAAGTCATGCTTGTCTGGTTGACAATCTCACGAGCTACCTCCCAAATGAATATTAATTACTGGTTACAAATCTACATTGGCATCAGCAACAACCCTGGTCTCCGTCTGAAACACCTGGGTGTTCAGGACGGCTCTGACGGCTCTGGCGGAACCTCGTACCCTCTGACAGAGAATCAGATGTCACCCGTCGCCCAAGCGGCGGGTCGCGTTGCATACATCCCTTGCGGAGGCTATTTTACCATACCTGATATTCGTGCGACGCGTCGCGTTGTATATTACGCTCGCCGCTCCGGTATCAGGCTTCCTTTACTTTCCGTCCGGAATGTGGTGACGTATACGCACCATCAGAGCGACACGTATGTTACACTCTTCGCAGGGGTTGCAGTTATGCAGTAGCTATTTACACAACGCCTGGCGATGTTTATGCCTTTCTTCGGCCGATAGCCACATGCCGCACTCCCATTGATGTTTAGCTTTGAGATTTTGTCACTTATTGCAATACAGTGTTCGCTTCGGATACATCGCTTGCCATTGCATTTGCTTCGCCATTATCGTATTTTACATGTCTGAAATATACTGTCCAATCTTCACACTCTCTAGGACTATGCCCTCAGTCCTCCACATTCTGCGTTGATCCATCATCGGCTTACGATGCTTCTTCCTCCTCGTCTGCATGCGCATCATCGCCATCCTCGCCCTCATACCCGTCGACATCACTGGTTCCCAGGTCAAACGTCTCGAGTTCAGTTGTGGCCCGCCGTCGCCGGCTGGCTCTGGGATTGGCATCGCTTTCGTCACCTTCATCTTCGAAATCCCTGCTGCCACCTCGCATCCCACAATGCAGTTCGTCATCCGTGCAATTGTTGTCTATCGGGATGTTTGGGTCAGTGATTCCGATCTCAGGTTCCTCAAGCGCCACTTGGGAGGTCAAATAGTCAAGAAGAATAGCATTGTCAACACGCGCTGCTTCCACGCTGATCACCACGGCAGGCGTTGGGTTCTTTGCCTGCTGGATCTGACGCTTGACTGTGGCAAGAGTGTTGTTATACACCCTCTGCTGGTAGCTCTCAGGTAGTGTGTTCCAGGTATTCATCAAGAATGTATACGTGTCTGCAATGCCAGGCAAGGTTAACAACTTGCGACCCGTTACAGCGCAGCAGGATGCGATCTTACCACTGTCATTCTTGCAGTTGAAGTAGTTCGAGCGATCAGGTCTGTCCGCATTCAGCTTTGATTTGGAAGCTTTCGGATGAACACCTTTGTTCTTTTGCCACTCCCGGAGAGCATGGCGCAACGCGGTGCAGGTAAACATGATCAGTGGCGAGGGTATATGACCGTCCTTGTCGTCAATCATGGAATTATTAAATCCATCAGCATACTTACTGCGGTTATTCGCCCGATGATAAAATTCGATGTCGATAAACCCTGGGATTGCTTCCGCCAGGAAGTAAAGTGGATGCTAGCCATTCGTTAGCAGCTCTCGACTCTCTCTGCGTTGGATTTGGACCGCGTACCCCACCTTCCACAGGCTCTGCGATTGGAAAATGATACTTATTGTTTGCCAGAAGGGAATCAATGAATTCCAAACGCTCTGCAGTGGATTCAAACCGGTGGAGATGATAAAGCTCTGCTATATTTTCCCTTGCTGACTGAATACAATGGGATTTAACCGGATCGACTTGTGTTCGAACCTGGTCCCAGTTTGAGCGCGTAATATCCAACGTGGGCCGTTGATTCAGCATACCTCTTTCAAGATCTCCTTTGTGCGTGCCTCGAATGCTATGGACCAAATGTTGTTTTGCTGCGTAGTGGTGTTCCAGTACGTCTCTATTACCGGCCAGTGTGGGCCTTCAGCCAGTGCTTTCGAAACGCGTCGCGTTGCATAACTTACTGTCTCCAAGTCGGTTGCACTCATAAACGGCCGTCTGTTCCACATGTAGAGCTCCACGAGTATGCCTGTTGAAAACAAATGACGCGTCATGTTAGAGTGACCAAATCGATGGATGCAGCAACGGCCGGAGACCATTGATCGAGGTGTAGACACCGCCTGCGGTTGCAATTGCTACTGCCTCTGTCTCTGATTCTTTTCAGTAGCTGGTGTTCGGAGTGGATTTGTAATGATAGCACGGCCTTCTGGAGCAGGGATGGGGGTGGGCAGGTTTTCACGACCTCGGAGAGGAGTGGGAGTGATAACAATGGCGGATGCGGGGCTGGATACAACGCGAAGCGTTGAGGATCCTCCGGGTGCAGGTGTGCTACGACTGCTTGTACCCAGTGTGGCGGTTGGAGTATTTATTGACCGTCGCTGTGCAGCGGACAGTGTAGAAGTCACGCGGTGATTGATATCTGCAACGCGAGAATTGTTCAGCGAAGATGATGGGGTGGAGTTCTGACCATGGATTGTAGAGGTAAGGAACGCCCTCCTTTAGAGGAATCTCTCTCACCAACCGGTACGGAAACGCGTCTCTTCGCAGGCGGAAGTTGAGAATTCCCCGAAGACCCGCGCTTTTGTTGATTCTGACGATTAGCAAGACTTCGAACATTTCGTACGATCGGAGTCGTGTCAGGGTGAGGGCTTTGGGAATGCATAATCCAATATAGATGTTCGACATTAAGAAAGTAGGATTGATTGCCTGTGCATGCGTATGCAACGGCAGGCAAGGTAGACTCCGATTTGAGCGACCATGGAAGTTTTCAACAGAAGGGGAGGTGCAGCGTGGACCGCGCTGGATTCTAAATCCTTACAATACTCGGTGACGAGATCCCTTGAAAAGCATTCAATTATGGGGTTAACTGCGATCAGATTAAACTGAGCATTGATATTCACTGTTACAGCAACGTCTGAAGGTCTATTTGCATCACTTGAAGGGTGTTGATGCCCTCTTGGTGCGATTATCATCTTATTGCACTCGTTCTTGGCACAATACTTCGAACCATCGATTGTGTATATCTTCAGCTTCCCGGTGGAAATTCCCCTTTGGCAGAGCTACAACCATCGCAAAGCGAACAAAGACGTATTCTCGATCCTATGACCTCAGTTGCGTGTGCATTTTCCACTGCTAGGCATTGGTAGCCATGTTGGATGGTTGCACAGTTCGGACAACTTGAGAACTACTCAGTTTGCTCTGAGATGCACGAGGTCTGAGTGGTAAAACTGATGTATGATGCAAATGCAACGCCCGGTGTGGTAAACTGTCCTCTCCGCGAGTACTCAATCTTGTCTCGAGGCTTGTCGTTCATGACGTGCCTGGTAGTTCTGCAAGATGAAGGCTGGGCCGTGTTGTGTTTGTTAACCAACAAAACTCACAAGTTGAACCTTGAACCAAGAAATCGCCGGAACTCGAGTATATATATCCCTTCTTCCCGCCTACACCTCATTTCGCTTTTCCTCCCGTATCATACACACCGACAGCACCCTGATCTCGACATTGCGTGACTTGCACAAAACACTGCGTCTCGTTCCAAAACACACCCGATAACCTACACAACTTTGTACTTTTCCTCTGCGCTTCCTTCCACTACAACTGTATCATAATGCTAACGTTTCGGATGTAGATTCATTCTCAACTCACAGCAATGGCACCAAATGGCAGCAGCAAAGGAGAGGGGAAGGCTAGGGCAAAGATGCCAACATCGGTTATGAATCGACGCCTGTCGTTGGATCGGGACAATATAAAGACATTCATCCCGGAACACATCCGTGGACTCATACGGATATACAATGTTTGTGGCGTCAAGGATGAGAGGGCATAGGACCTCTTTTATGATATAATCCTTCTTGATCCAGTCACGACTCGCCACTTTTCACAATTCCAGCTGATGTGGCCGCACCGCTGGGGCAGGAGTTCGTCTTTTCGGGAGTGGTGGGCTGCCTTCCGCTCATATATGGGGCAAAAGTTTGGCAAAACCTGCGACCAAATAAACATTTGGAGGTGGGACAACCCCCGTGCCTTCGGGGATCAAGTCGATTGCTCCAATCCACAGGCAAGCAGCTCGGGGAAGGTTACAAGCACCGGTGAGCGTTTCTCTTGGTACGGTTGCGATGATCCCACAGCTAGGATTGAGCCACCAAGCTGTCGGCAGTACAAACCAGGCGACTTCCTAGCCGTTAGACCACTGCATTGGGATGAGATAATTGATGAGGATGATGATGATGACAACTGGGCGGATCCCGGTGCGCCGAGTGGTGGAAGGAGCCGTCCTGGCGATGGCAATGACAATGACGACGGCGAGAGTGAGGAGGACACGCATGGAAGTGACAGAGGGACCGGGAAAGGGAAAGGAACAAAGGATGGGAAGGGGAAAGGGAAGGCGACTGAGGACGGGAAGGTGAAAGGGAAGGGGAAGGGGATGGGAAACAGTAAAGGGAAAGGTATTGTTAAACACACCCCAGGAGGAGATGATATCTCACGTGCCGGTGCTTTGCAGTTGCAGAAGGAAATGTCAGAGGCAGACTTGGACACAGAGGGCTAACTAGAGCTGGTATATTTTGAGCCGAAAGCATCGCCCACCGTGTCAATTTCCTCAGGTGATGATACCGACTCTATCGAGTCAGACGGCGAATATGACTCAGAACTTGAAGTGGATTTGTCCACGGAGGATGATGTGGACGCACCGGACCGTGTTGACATCGACGGCGATGTGGATATGGAAAGGGACGGTGAAGATGAGGAAGATGAAGAGGAGGAAGATGCGTAGGAGGAGGAGGTGGTGGATGAGGATGAGCAAGAGGATGAGGATAATGGCAAAGAACCTCGGACAATTGGCCAGGGAGAGATGGTAAATACATCAGCTGACGCTACTGATACCATGGTAGACGATCAGCCAACCGTGCTACCTGAGCAAGGCCAGGAGCCGGGCGAGCATACCCCACGGTCACAACCTCCGGCGCCTGCCCCACAGCCACAAACCCCTGAGCCTCCCCCACAACCACGAACTCCGGAGACTCATACCCTCAGTGGGCTGGAGTTTTTGGGGCTGGTGACGCCGCAAAAACCTCGCCCAGCGGCACGAACTCTGGGAGAAGCTGAGGCAGCTGGAAACCCCTCGGATGTCGATGTGGAGCAGCAGCTGCTCGGTGAATCGGTAGGTGACGATGGTCTCCCTGAGGGCCCTCTCCCAGATGTCCCTCTGCCAGATGTCCCTCTCCCCCATGTCCCTCTCCCCGATGTCCCTCTCCCTGATGTCCCTCTGCCGGACGCGCGCCCGGATGGCTTGGTAGGCGAGGAGTGAACCAGTCCTCGTGTTGCAGAGGAGTCGTGCGTTTGGGTTAGAGTCGGAATCTTGTGTTGTGAGATTTCTTTGCTGTAATCTATTGATCTCAGGCACTGATTAAAGCACGCGTGGAGGTGTCTCGTTCGTTTGGGTAAGGGTTGTGGGCTTGTTTGTTTCCTTCGTTCTAATCTATTCATCTCAGGCATTGATTATTACACGCGTCGCAAGGTTTTTGGATTGCTCAGGGTGTCTTTTTTATTCATTCATTGTATTATGGGACATCACGCATGCAGTGTTTTTGCAACTCCTGGCGTGATGGTGATGAGGCTCAATAATTCTCTCAAGTATCGTGAGCTTATACCCACACCAGACTGCTCAGGCCCAGCACCAACTGTCATCACTTTCTACAGTGAATACTCCACTCCTCCCGTGTCGTTGACAATGCCAGCGAAGACACCACTCCGTTGCCCCGAATTTTCATACCGAAAGGAGTTCACCTCAGACAGCTGGCGACTTAAACATATCAAATCACACCATCCTGAACACCTTCAAGTTGCAAAGAATCTGACTATTTGCAGTGCGCCCCGACGCGGTGAACCCGCTCAGCGTCGTGAGGCCAACACTAACAAAGATTCAGTCGAAGACTTGGACGCGTTTCCCTACCTCAAACACGTTGAAAACATCGCAGACTCGGAGTCTCAACCTGCGCCACCCCTTCTGTCGTGGACGGAAACATACCCCCGTGCCGGTGCTCCGCTGAGCAATTTCATTGCTGAGCCATGGGAACGCGACGTTAAGGGTTTCCTTGAGACGAACCTGCAGAACAATCCCTACTAGCCGTTTGCGACACGTGAAGAGTATGAATATATCCAGTGTGTGATCAAGAAGCAGGGCATGAACAGGTACTATGACAACGGGCTGAAGGAAGGAAACACCACACTGCGTTTCCCAAGCTTTGAAAACAGGGATGGCGTGCAGAAGCCCATGGCTAGCATGCCAGATGATCTGGCTCTCGGGGAGTGGGAACTACATACTCTCGAGGATATGAGATGGAATGACAATCACCCATGCCCTCTCAAATACTGGAGTCGAGACATCATCAAAAGCATGAGATGGTTGATGCGGCAGCCAGCATACGCCGAGCATCGTATTTACGCCGCTCTGCGTTGCTTTAACAGCGATACGCCACCGAAACGCCTCTATACCGAAATGCACACTGCTGACTGGCGGTGGGAGACCCAGGTAAGGAGGGATACTCCAGGATAATAACGTGCTAATCGACGTTTAGGCAACACTCAGAGTGGGGGATACACTGGTTCCCTTGATCTGGATGTCCGACGGAACACATCTCTCGAAATTTGCTGGCGAGAAGAAAGAGTGGCCTGTATATTTGACAATTGGCAATCTATCATCGGAGATGCGCCAGATGCCCTCAACGCACAGTGTGGTGATGGTCGCTCTCCTGCCGATTCCAATCAAGAACCGCAATATTCCTCAGAAGCGGCTGGATGAGCAGCGGCAAACAAACTGGGAGGTGCTGAAGAGCGTACTCCGGCGGATACTCCAGTCTCTCACCATTAAGCACAATCCCAGCGCCGAGAGCGGGTATTACAATGTTCTCTGTGCAGATGGCAACTTCAGGCTATGTAAACCGGTTCTAGCAGCATGGCTTGCAGATTGCCCTGAGTATGGCGACCTACATCATCTTGAGCGGCATGTCAGTGTTTAGTGCGAGTGTCCAAAGAACGAAGTTGGAGATTATGTCCCTCCTGACAAGCAACACCCCCGGCGGGATCATAACCTAGATTGAACGCTCAGTGATGCCAACACGAAGGCAGCCAATGCCGAACCCTCGTCGCGCCACGTTCACCAAGGATTCAACATGTTTTGACATATTCCCTGTATCGTGAGCAACCTCCCTAAGCCCGACCTCCTCCATACAATGCAGATCGGCATGCTGGACCACCTCCAGAAGAGGATTTTCCACTTCATGAAGACGCACGAACGGCTCGACAAGTACAATGCAATCTGGTTATCTGTGCCTGCTTACCACTACCTCACACCACAAAATAAGTCATATGAAGAAGTTTCTCAATGGAATGGGAAGGAGATAAAGGAAATTAGCCAGTACCTGCTTGGAGTTGTAACCCAGTCTCTACGAGGCGGAAGCCCGGCTCAGCGTCCCATATTCAATCACGCAATTGAGTGCACACGAGCATTGTTAGAATTCTATATGTATGCTCCATATAAATCTCACAATGATGCAACATTGAGCTACATGGATGACGCCTTGTGTCATTTTCACACCTTCAAAGATGTTTTCTTACTCGGGCGAGCCGGCAAAAAGGCGAAGGCCAAAGCCTATGACCTGAGAACGGAACTCGGGAAGAAGTGAAAGGTAGACGAGTGAACACATGCTGAAACTTGGACGCCGTCTGAGAAGCGGTCCGAGATGAACGCCTGTCGGGATTATATCAGCCGCGAGATAGATGTTTCCAAGGAGTTAGATGCCGACTTCAACTTTCCAAAGATCCACTTGATGTCTCATTGGGTCGAACAGATTTGTCGATATGGAGCCTTGCAACAGTATTCTGCCGAGAGACATGAAGAAGCACATGAATCAAACCTCAAGGATGGTTGGAACGCCTCCAATCACAATCTCAACTACCTGCCACAAGTAATGACCTTTCAGCGTCGCATCCTCTGCTTCGAAGTCAGAGAGATCAATCTCCAAGCCCTCGCTCAGGGTCGGGAGAACAACGCTGCCGCATTCAAAGTCCTCCCTTCCGGTGCTGATCTGGCTGCCCCCATGAGCCCCCAGTCATATACAAAGCCCGAATTCATGGGACCCCAAAACCGCTGTGATGGAAAGCATCCTGACGCTATGATCAAAGTCATCAGAGCATTACTCGACAATACGCGAGACGCAACGCACCGCATGGCAATATTCAGCGGCACACAGGAGTTTATCAAGCATAGGAGTCGTAACAAGACGTATATCTCGGATGAACAACTGCACGCAATGGAGCTCTGTATTTCACCTGGTATTAAGGTTCAAGTTGAGGGTTTAGATGGTGAACCCATATCTCAGATGTGTCGATGCACAGAAAGCCAGAGCTGGCGCGGAGAGGATCGACGTAACGACTGGGTGTGGGTAAAACAACGCCCGGGGAGGGGTTATGGCTCGCTGAATGGGTGTCTCCCGTGGCAACTGCAACGACTGTTCAAAATCAAACTCCAAAACGATGATGGAGCTTTCGTTGAGTACTGGTAAGCCCTGGCGCTCACCACAATACCTGAAAACTCGGGTATCTTGGATCCGGTCTTGAAATTTGTACAAGTGAGACAAGCACCGGCAGCCGATGCTTTGCAAGTTTTCAGCGTGGGAAATATTGTCGGCTGCGCGCACGTAATTCCAGAGATAGCTACTAGTAGTAACACAGGAGACGGACGGATCGAGCGATGGATTGTCAATAGCCACATAGATCTGGCGACTTGGAATGATGTGTATAATTAGTAAAGAGAGAATTGCATTATGCGCGCCGGTAGAAGGAACGCGAGGAGAGATATTCACAGCGTCACCCATCGCATTGCAATCCCGATGCAAGCGCGTCCGCTCTGGCGGAGCCACTCCGCCTGAACGGAATATTCTTTTGCTGATGGACCACTTGACTGTGTACAATCTTGATGATATACTGATCTATCTGATTGATACTGAGGAACACAAAGCGCAGGTACAAAAGGTACTGGAGGCACATTGACATTTCAGTCTCTACCTCAAAGCCAATAATTGGATGTTTGTTGTCTGCGATGTGGGCTATTGTGAATTTTGCATCTGTCTCGATTGGCCCACGATGGAAATATATCCTATATTGATAATCGAAGAGAGGCGAATCGCATCATCTATTTGAGGCATGCCAGTGCTTCTGGAGTTCACATTCATCTACAAGGTGTTCATCTGGAACGATGAAATGCTAACAACACTAATATCAAAACTTCAGAAGAATGCCGAGTGTTGCAGGGGGTTTTAACTGTGACAATTGGAATGCACAGCAGATGCCAACACATGTTTTGGAAGTTGAATAAGGCCTCCACAAATACACCTATCCGGAACCATTTTGAACTGCCACAGATGAACATCCTGCAGTCTGAGGTAAGAGGGGTGGCCATCACTGGCATTTTTAATCAGAAATTTCATATATATGTAGGTTGTGGACAGTTGATACATCTTGTTTTGAGGTGATAGAAATAATCCTGTTGTAACAGAATTGATATATAAGCTAAAACCAAACACTGTTGGAGATTCTACAAGTACATCCAAAGCTTCATTAACAGTAGCTATCGGAATTCTGGCAACATACAAATTGAGATATCTCCTTACACTACCAATAATCAAATATTGCCATAAGAGGTAATAGTGAATTTCCAATTTTTGGATTTATTATAGTAGTGAGAATGATTATGTTGTATATTAATATACTTATTCATTACCAGTGACCCTCATGTTTAAGATAATGACATATCATGTGGAGATAAACATACAAATTACAGAAACTCCCAACGTGGGATTATGTTCCACTTAATGACCCCAAAACATAGTTATATATATTCAAAGTTCAGGTAACATTAATGTATTTGAGAATGATAAGTATTTGCTGATAGATGCAATCAGTTACCCGGCCATAAACTCCACACATTGGGATTGTTCTAACAAGTTTCATAAACGGAAATTGTTGAATATATTATTGTCCTAGAGGCAATCTTGACTACCAATTTATCAATTGTCATACTTTAACTGGAATCTACACTCTTGTCTCTGGCCTGTAACCACCTCTAACACTACTCATGTGTATGCAATCCTTAATGTTTCTCCATACCAATTATCAATTTACTACTCAATCTAACCTCAGCTCCTAACATATTTTCTACCAATATCCACTCTCTTTAACTGGCATTTTAACATACAAATGTAAACTCTATTCTACTTACATTCACTCAATTTTACAAGTGGCCCCATGTAGATTGTCTAAGGTTCTATTACTTCTCGGTATTCGCAATCTGCAGCTGATTCAGATTATCAATGTACATTTCAAATAATTATAACATTTAGCTGTATCTTTTTATTCACTTTATTGTTAACTGGAATTACAACTATTATCTTCCTTTGCTATATATCAAAGATCACCCAATTACCACTGTCAAATATATCTCAATAATTGCATAATCACTGTCTAATTACCCAGATTTCTACCTCTTAGTACCACCCAAAGTTTGTTCAATTGCCATCTCCAAACTTCTATTATGATAACCAGCTGTTGTGGCTAGTACCATCCTCTATTCAATATCCACATTACTTGTATAATTTTCAAGATAGGCTTATGTATGGATAGTGGTATATCGTAGAACAGAGGCAACTATGAGCGAATGGAAGTAATATCTGTAGCAACCATGTATTGATTATATGTTGAGAGATGCAGAGATAGAAAGATTGACAGACAAATAGATACATAGATACATAGATACATAGATACATAGATACATAGATACATGGATACATAGATAGATGGATAGATAGATTGATAGATAGATAGATAGATAGATAGACATCAGCAAAATGTAAAATGGTTTGGAAGTCACAACTGAACAACTCAGCAACTCTGAACAGCCACACTGATCCTTCCAGATGCTCCCAGATGCTCCCAGATAGGCTGAGTGCAAAGCGATGAGCTCTCAGGTACTCCAAGACTACATCACCGGTGCTCCTCAATGTTCTGGATGTTGTGCAACAGAATCCAAGAATATCCTGAAGAATGTATGGTTGCCTTTGAAATGCTACAAAATCAAACTATTAGAATGTGCAAATTTCGGAGCTATTGGGAGTATTGGTCGCGTCTCCAAGACTATTCCAGTGCATCTCGAACCTGGTGCCATCCTCTCCAGGAGTGATTATTATAATGTTTATATCAAATAGTACAAGTCAATTAACTAACTATCTTCCTCCTGCACACCTTGATTCAGGCATGGTAACTTAATATACAGTCCAGTAGGTATCTAAATCCACATGATTATTTGCAAGCCATATACTATTGATCCTATCTGATGCAGCATTCTCTCGCACCAAATGTGCCGGTCCGACAATTGCTTTGACAGGTACAATATGCATCATATCAGTCTGTTTGACAACCCGCATGAACCCGTCAACACAATCAGCCCAACCATGTGGATCTTTGTACTTTGTTGGAATCCCCAGTGCATATTCTTGAACGTGAGGACATAAGATCCATTGTTGAGACTTCTTGAACCATTTGGAGAAGGTCGATATGGTTTTTCCGGCGGGCAGGAGCTCCCGACCTTGACGGATCTGATTCGGCGGAGTCCGGCTTAAGTAAAATACAGTAAAAGGAGGAAATCGGCCGTGGAAGGGTTTATCGAGGTCACTGTCCATATATCTGACCCTGATGTTATGAGATTCAGGCATGACTCCTTGGTTGGCATCGGTATATTCTACCTTGCAATCAAGTCCTAGACGCTCAACAGATGTAGGGCAGTGAAATGGTTGACGGTAGTACGACAGCCCATTCTGAAGTTTAATAATTATACTGTCAAGGAGTACATTCTGATCATATCCGAGCACCAGTCCACTAACTTTGTTTCCCCAGTCCTCTTCAATTTGTGAACACAATAGCTGTCCAAGGTTGGAAATTCCAAAATCATCTGACGCGTCTCTGAGTGAGGTTAATATGATCCTTTGGCACACTCCATGGACATGCGTTGCTCTCGAATGATGTACCTGTGGTTACACGTGGCGGAAAAATGGCTCGTCCTGACAATGCTGGAGGCATAAATGATGGGCTCCATGAGTATTTCGCCATTTATCGGCAGGGGACAGTAGGTTGACAACTTTTGCATAGTCAATATCGTACCAGCCTTACAGGGCAAGATATGAGAGTGTCTCTTCCATATAGTCAGGAGCTGTAGACCGGTAAATGTGCTTGATCATCTGTCGAATGTAATTGACTTTGTTGATAGATTGATATGCCTCTTGCACATTTCTGATATGTAGCCGTTCAGAAATATGGGTGATGAAATTGTCGCCAGAACCTATTCTCCGAATTGAGTGTGATATATGGCTCATCAGATGCATCTTTGGATCGCCGAAATGTCTTACACATTGTTCGATGGTTTTCCGGAGCGCCTGAACACCTGTTGCCTGCCACCAAGGTTCACACTCGCTCAAGCAGATGGACAATTCCTGCTTGAACCGCATCTGCTCATTCGATGTGATACCATAGGTCTCTCTCTCCAGCTGACTCACAATGCGGTCAATATCAGCGAGACTCCAGGTAGTGGCTTCAGTCTCAGCATTAGATAGACGGTCCTGAAATTCCACATGCTTGTCGGCGGTCATGTTTACTGCCCCATAAACCTCTTCTTCGGCAGCAGTCTTCATTTGACCAAGTTTTTTGGCAAATATGCTTCTGGGACTGGTTGCCTTTGTCCCAACTTCTTGTAATAGTTGTCGCTCGTGATGTTGGAATACTATATCGAAAAGCTTCCATTTGGCAGGTGTCATCTGATCGATTTCGCCATCCAATTGCTCGATTGTCCTCTGCCGATCAGCCTCTGACCATTTATTTGCCACCTGTCGGGCCCTATTCAGGCGCACCTGACATTGACTTCATTGTGATGTTGTAACCCTTTCAGCCCCGTACGCCTGAACTTGCATTGCAGCACTGATTATATGAATGTTTTGATCTCGTAACTGATGGGATTCCGTTGCCAACTGTTCATCCACTTTGGCCTTTGCAGACTTCGACATTTCCTGTTCTCAAAAGGCACCCTTCTTCTCGCACAATCCCTTCAGTGCATCATCTAGTGCTGTGAGGGATAGGTCAGAGTGATTTTGTTGGCTGACAAGTAGTGAGAATTCACATAATGGCCACACTGCTCCCATTACCATATCATCAGAGGCTGTTTCCGCCGCAGTTTTCCCGTCATCCTTGGAGCGCAATTCTCTGACAGTTTTCTAATCATGCCCCGGATCTCTTTGCCCTGCCAGGAGCTGCTTTTCATCGAAACAAATGGTTGAGAGAAGCGCTGGAGGCCTGGATATTGTGGTACTGATGTGAATCGATTGTCAAATTCATACTTGACATTTCTAGCTTTCAGGTATTTGAGCAGCCAGTGCGATAAGTCTTTATCTAAACCCAGGAGCAGCTGATTCAATTCAACAGGCTGCCAAAGGCGATAGACATTGCAGAGATGGAATTGCCAGAACTGGTTGAGGATTGGATGAACATGAAGAGTGTGCAGAAAATCAATATTAGTTTCGTCCAGAAGCTCTGAGTAAACATGCTGATCTCTTCAGTTATCGAGTGCACGACAAGTGGAATGCCCATCGGCGGACCTTCAGCAATTTCACTCATCGGGCATGAGCACTAAGAGACTTGAGCAATCATGACATGGTCTGGATAGTCCCCGAGACAGGCCGCCAAAAGAGGATGACATCGTCTCTGGAATCCATCAGCAGAATTCGATTTCAAGCCAGGACCAGTTATGTCAACATTCCGGACTGGGGACAGCACTGTTCTAACCGTGGAATGCCATTCATCGTCTGTATATTTGGCACCTTTCTGAGGACATCGAATCGGCCCAATGAGAATCCAGGAGCGCTGTGTTGGTGTACCGCGGATATCGTTTCGAATATCACCAATCGTGAGATTCAGCGGCCCGGCATGCTGATCGCCTGAAAAATTGGTTAAGTGAGTATTGTTGGATGCACAAATGAGTGGCACAATCGTCGCTGCGGCAGGAAGCTCATCTTGCGTATCCCACGAGCAGTCGCCGGTGTTCATCTCACTGTACACTCGGCGACTCTCGGGGTCTGCGAGATGCACCAGTCCCAAATCCAGGTGCGCCTGAAATGGGAGATGTGCCAAAGGGAACTGGATACAGTTGAGAACATCCCTGTAGTATAATGTTCCGAAGATAGGCGAGTGATCTGCAATCCAACAATCATCGCCGAGCCCGAAATCGAGTTCTGAGAGGAGCTTTCGCAGAGCATCTGCAGATTGACATAATTCGATTTTGAAATTGTCCAGTCGACGCCTCAGATCCTGATCCATCCACTTTTTTGTTTGCTGGCTAAATGATTGCGCCTGTTGAAAGTGGTGTGCTGATTGAAATGGATGCCATGGATTCCATTGTTCTGAGTACTTGCGATGCTTGTTGTACAAACCAGTTGCTTTGCCATGTGCTTTCCCCCCTGCATTTTTCACTCCAACTACCTGCCTATGAGCCCTCGTCTTTGTTGCATCAGCGGTACATGTCAGATCAGGCTTCTGGGGGTCCAATGTTTCTTCGTCGGGAGTATCTTCAGGTGGTGGAGCACCAGGTACATTGTCTATGGGTAGATTATTAGTTCACTAGCTCATCGATGGCGATTCAGTTGCACTGACTGAAGTCCAACCATGATGGCTCGGGTTGATCCCATCCTGCAGGCGGCAAAATCCTGCCAGATAAAAGCCCTTCATTCATCGATATTGGGCAATATTGTTGATAGTGAGTCTCGTGTCGGTTCTCGTCGAATAATGTCTTTTTGCAGATAAAGCAATCAAGATGTTTCTGGTGAGTGTTGAGCATATTCGAGAAATGGTCAGTCAACACTTATTTGGATGCATCTCGACAATGCTTCTTCAGGGGTAATTTAGAGCCTGAGGGATATTCGGTTAGTGTATGACATTCACAGCCGCATTGCACCCCGCCAAATGCGGGGGAGGTGCAAAATGCAATGACCTTACAATCAGTTTTCCTCATAAACCAGGATATATATATCATATCCCACACAATAATGGTGCACATCGTCCGCTGAACATCATTAGAAAGGAAGAGAAGGTTTCTTTTGTCATCACTGCATTCACCACCATGGGCCTTATACTACGTCATTGCAGCATTGTGAGTTATACCTGTGCTTGAGCCTCCGAGCAGCTGATAATGAAGGTAGATCGTCTGAATACAATGAATAGGTGAGTATCCTAGCTAGCTGTATGCCCGCACAATAATCATCAAGAACTAATAGGCAGTTTAGATGGTTGCTTCAGTAATGATCCTTGACCGGAGCGTGGATCCTGCGGAGAACAATATGTTCAGACAAGGAGCTCAATATGATGCATCACTGTTGCTGCTCAACTCACAGGCCTCCTATTGAATGAGGTTGCAAGGTCGTACACGCACAACTTGGGTGTAATATCCCTAGTCGTGCTAACCTTCATACTGGATA
>Ga0307515_10007601_pt1 | contig 21391 bp, 8 predicted proteins | sample 17_EM_MG_FD_194513 | JGI IMG/M metagenome (GOLD analysis project Ga0307515, IMG submission 194513) | Populus trichocarpa ectomycorrhiza microbial communities from riparian zone in the Pacific Northwest, United States - 17_EM | ecosystem: Host-associated > Plants > Roots > Unclassified | place...
TCCACCGGAGCTTACTGTCTACCTATACTCCTAATACTCTTAGGCCCTAAACTAGTTAACCCCTAAAGCCTTAGATGCGAATTATATGCTAGAGATCCGCAGATTGGTTGCGTTTTTTTATAAAATGGATTAGCTAGTATTTCTCTAGTGAGAATTGGACTCTATGTTGTCTTGCCTATTCTATATAGGTATTATATACTTTCTCTAGTGTTCTGCAATTCTCTACGGCTGTTGGCCCGTATATAATTAGGTTTATATTATTAATAAAGCCTATCCCCTAGGTTGCCCCTTTTTTAAAGGAGTTAAGCAGGTTGCTTATAAAGAAAAGGAAGAGTATAGGCGAAAGGGGTAATTCTTGCGGTATTTCTGTTGCAACTGTAATAGGGGGGCTTTGGTATCCGCTAAAGACTAGTAATATTTCTTTTTAACCTATAAACTCTTAAATAAATTATATAATCTATTCTAGGAAGCCTTTTACCCTAAGGATATATAGGAGACGCTCGTGGGGTATATTATTATAGGCGCCACTAATATCTAGGCTAAGCATTAATACTACAAAGTCCCTTCGCATCGCCCATGCAGATTTAATGGTGGTAGCGAGTAGCGTAAGTGCTAATAGTGTTAAGCGGTTCTTTCTTACCCCTATTTAGCTTTGTGGTAGTAGGGCGTGTTCCTTAGCCGTGTCTACTATGCGGTCCGCTATTACCCTTTCTAAGATCTTGCTAAGGGTATTCTCTAAGGTAATAGGGCGGTAGCTTCCTAGGAGTGAGTAGTCTGCTTTGCCTTCTTTGCGTAGGACAAACGTTGTCATAGCTCTTCCAAGTCTTAGGTAGTAGCCTATTGCAAAGCATGCTCTAGCTACCTATTAGTTATATAATTTGGATTAATAAATATACTAATAATATTTTAGAAACGAATTAATAGTATATTAGGAGAATACCTTAATAATATTATTATCTACTTAATAACTAAGGAAGAATATAGGGAATATATTAAATAGGTTTTAAGAAGACTATTAAAAAAATACTAGTAGTAATTAAGAAATGCGAGTTCTTTATTAGGAAGACTAATTTTATAGGATTTATTATTAAACTAAGTTATATTAGTATAGACCTAAAGAAAATTAATAATAATAATAATAATTCATTGCTTAATATCCGATTTGGATCCCTATTAGGCCTATGCGGACTACTCCTTATATATATATAGGGAGAAAACTCTATTTAAGAAAACCCTATAATCTATTTCCCTGCCTTTTAGAACTTGCCTATAAAGCGCCTATAAGTTACCTATAGTGCTTTTACTACCTTACTTTTTAACCTTTTTAGGAACCACTACTACCGTAATAAGCTTACGGACGCGCTAGTATTATAAACTTTACTTTACTACTATAAAGTCATTAGGGGGCGCTCGTTACTTACCCCCCCCCTACCCTCTATTACTATTTCCTTTATAACCTAAAACTAGTTTAGTATATTTTAGCTAATAAGCCACTAGGTAACCGCCTTAAGGCCTTTTTATATTAAGAGTAGTGTCTTATAGTTCTCTGTGCCAGCTACTAAAAGTATTACTTCTTAGTTAGTGCGTAAGGGGCATAATAGTATTATATGTTTTAGTATCTGTCTTAGCCAGCTATATTTACATCTTAGGCTACCTACTAGGACACCCACTTAGTAGAGCCAGTCTTTTTGTCCTATTATTCCTATTCTTAAGAGTATTACCATTATATTTTCTGCCTTTATTAAGCCTTCTCAGAGCCCTAGAGTGCTTACCCCCTATAGCGTTAATTATGCTATAGCCTAGGTTCCTTTTACCTTAGTTAGCCTTTATACCTTTAACTTCTATATACCTCTCCAGCGTTAGTCTAGCCAGTATTATATTACGGTAAATGGTTTCCTAGCGTTCTTTTATGCTCTACTTTAGCTCCTTTCTCTCTCTTACTCTTATCTTTGCTGGCCTCTTATACGTCTCCCTTCCTTCTCTATATAGGCCTAGGCCCTAAAGCAGTACCATTCTTCTTCTACTTTCTTTACCTATTTTTCCAATATATCTTCCCTACTTTAGGGTTATTAGTTTGTTCTCCTATAAGGCGCCCTAAAGTCCCTTCATAGTTTATTTAGGCGTATCTTAACATACTTTATAACATTAGAGTTACGTTCCTTTTACGCCCTTTATATTATAGCAGCTTTAATATATAGTTATAGGGGGGGGGATATTAGCTTCCTTCTTAAGCAGTACTGTGACCGTTCGCTTATATCCGCCTGTTATACTCTAAAGGTAGGCTATTTAGACCTTTTAGAGTAGTTTAAGAAGCGATTTAGGGGGGCCTTTCTTAGATTCTCTAATGGCCTAAATACTAGTAGGTAGTTATATAGTAGAGTTTAACGTATCTACTTATCTAAGCCTCTACCCTAGTTTTTTAGTATTTGTCCTAAAACCTAAGCTTAAAGGCCTAGGGGCTTTCTATAAGCAGTTAGCTGCTACTACCTTAACGGGGGGTTTCACCAGTTTTTTTAGATATCTTATAATAGGATTAGCCTAAGCGCCAGTCCGCCCCCCCGCGGTCTATATAAGAATCTCCTCCTAGAGTTAGTACGCTTTTATACGGCTTAGGAGCCTTCTATAGCCTCTAGTTTTACGCCTTTCTTTATTATTTCCGCCGGTGTGGGCATAGGCTGCCGTTTCTAGGGGTCGTAACTTCTATCTTATATGCCTACTGGCGTAATCCTATAAGGGCGTCATAGCTGCATCCTATAATGTAGAAGCCTTAGGTACCTTCTATAGTTAAGGCCTAGACTAAAAAAGCCTCCCCTGCCTAAGTAACTCCTATTTACTCCTTAAGTATATCTTACTAGCGTACGGCCCTAGAGGCAAACAGTTCTGTCTGTTAATATACTAATATATATATCCGTTCTCTCGAGCTACGTAGTAGTGTCTTTAGCTAGGACGTAATCCTGCCTGCCTATTAGGTATACTAAGGGTCAGAGCTTAGTAAAGGGGTAAAATTCTTAGAGCTAGCAGTAGCTATTACGTGCTACGCCCTATAAGAGGCTAGTGGTAGTATAGGGGCGTAATACCCTATACTACTACTAGTTTCCATTTCGCGTTGCCTATAAGAGTCTCTTTATAATAGGCCAACTGTTACGGAACCCTACCGTAGGGGCCTCTATAGGAGAGCCCCGTGCTCTTGCGTATACCTCGCGTACAGCTTATATTAGCTACGCGTAGGTATATTACCTCCTTACGCCCTTGACCCTTACGATCGATCGCGCAACGTCTTGTAGACTCCTCGAATACATACGCTTTGTAGCCACTGCCCCCGTCCCATAACATTACGTTGCGCCTTTTTTACCACTAACGCTCAGCCTATAACTAATTCTACGTCTCTATAATACTGTAGGCGCTGCCAAAAGCAGCGTGTCTACGAATTACCTCACTTTATACTTCTAAGGAACCCATGATAGTAAGACAATATCCCTTACTAGCTACTATGTTAAACCTAAAGAATAATCCAATACCTATACCTAACCTATAACGCCAATTAATCCCAAAAGAATTCGATTTATTAGCCCTAGCCTTAACCCCTAAGGAGACGGACACTAATAATGTCTTATCTTTTATTAATTATATAACTACGGATAAGCAAACGGAAGGGCTACTACCTATTAAAATTAAAATATAAGACGCCGAGACGTTTACAAAAATGGTAGCACGAGACCCCAATAAATACTACCGCCTTTTACAGAACTATTACCTAAAGCTTATATAAGCCGAGATGCGTGCTGCCTAAGATCGCGATATTATCTAAGACCTATAAGCTCGTAAGGCGCTTGCCGATAATATACGTTAAGAAACCAAAGACAACCTCTATGTGTTTAAACGCGACGTCTAATAGTTAAAGAAGGCTAAGATTACACTAATTGCTACGGTTACTAAAAGAGAAGGTATAATTAAATACCTATAATCTTAGCTTAACGAGCATATTCGTAATAACGCTAGATACCTCTTTACTACATATAACGCCACCTAAGTCTTTACGCCCCCAGCAACTTTACCTACTTAACGCTTAATAGAGGGCTAGCGCTAAGCAGCTTTACCTAACAGGAACCCCTACCAAAGCAGTAATAATAAAAGCTATAATAATTGGACCTAAACTGCTACCGTAGGGTTTAATATACGCTACCCTAATCCCCTAGTCTTTTAGGGAGACTGTAAGGAATACAGCCACTAGAAGATGCAAATCCGCAAGAAACTAACTTAAAGCGCCTGCTTTTTTTTTATAAAAGACACTAAGATCGGCTATATCATTAGGCGAATAAAGGGTACACTATTTAACAGACTCTTCGCCTAATAGGAGACTAGTGGCCCCTAGAAGTGGCAGTCCCACTAAGAAGTTCTTAATGATCTTAACCTAATATACCGCGACTATAACCTACTAGCCACTAACCAAGCTAAACTACGTGCCCTAAAGATAAGCCTTACCGAATTATTTAATGAATTTTATATTAAATTCTAGGAATACACCAGAGCCCTCGCCTGAGACGATACTAAAGACTAAGAGGACCTCCTTAAAAAAGTTACTTATCGCCTTAGTTACGCAGCCGCTAGCCATAACTACAACGATGTTTATAATATAGTAGTAGCTCTACGGAAGATTAAATAACGACTGAATTAGATTACTACTACTAACCTTTACCCAAAAACCTCCCTATAAAAGCCCCCCGGGCCTACTAAACCTACATATACTAAGCTACCGACGCCTACTACTTTAAGTACTACCGGAACTAATATCGATTTCTCTATACTAACCTTCCTATAGAAACTCCTAGATAGAGAGCGCGAGCTACTTTAGAAACTAGGACACTACTATAGATGCCGTTAAGAAGGCTATTATCGCGATAACCTAAACTACCTAATGGCTAGGTTTAGTAGCCGCCGCCTAATACCTAACCTAATACCCCAAATACTAAATACGTCGTTACGCGCCACTACTATATAAGACGAAGACGCAGTAATAGCGGTAGAATTGGATACGGAAACGGAAAACGTTAAGTTTTAGCCCTAAGTTACGGGTTAAGACGCCCTAATAATAGAGGGATCTATATATCGGCTTGCTTAATAGATAACTCTATAAAGATAAATAGACGGAAATAGATAGTTTTACCTGTAATAGGAACTACTGCTAAAAAATAATATAAAAGCCGTTCTATAATTGATTACGGAGCTACTAATAAATTTATAGATACCTAATTTATGCGCACTTATAACCTACCTACCTTACCCCTTATTAAAGCCCGCGCCCTATAACTCGCTAACAGTAATTATACCGTATAGAAGATTACCTATATAGTATAACTCCACCTAGATATAAATAGGCACTAGGAAGAACTCTGGGCCTATATAATACTACTTACTAACTACCCTATTATCCTCAGAATAAACTAGCTTAAATAATACAACCCCACTATTAACTGGAAGAAGAGAGAAGTAACCTTTAACTCTAAATACTGCAGAGAGACTTGCCTAGGGCATAGCCTAGCCGCCTCTATTTACTCCTTAGGATATTAACCTAAGGAACCCCTTATTACCCCACCTACGACTAACTATTACTACGTAAGTGCCCTAGCCTTCTACCGCATAGCACGTAAAAAAGGCTAGACCGTTATTGTAGCTTCCTAATTACAACTATATAAGCTTAATAAAGAATAGAACTACGTCCTCTATAGTAATAGGATAGACATAGTCGACCTTCTAGAAGACGACGCCCCTACAGAACTCTATGGACTTTTACCTTTAGACTTTAAGAAGTTTATAAAGCTTAAAAAAGGACTTACTAACGAAGAACTCCGCAAGCTCCTCCCTAAGAGGTACTACAACTTTACCGATATATGCTTACAAAAGAGCGCAAATATACTCCCCCTACATTAACCTAATAACTATACCATTAATATTAAATAAGGAAAAATGCTACTTTATAAGAGACCTTACTTAATATCAAAAGATAAGCTTCTAGTTATAAAAAAGTATATTAACGAGCACCTTAATAAAGGATTTATTCGTCCTAGCATGTCACTAGTAGCCGCCCCTATCCTTCTTGCTAAAAAGCTAGGAGGAGGTATCCGATTCTACGTTAACTATAAAGGACTTAACGCTATTATAATTAAAAACCGATACCCAGTACCGCTTATACGTAAGACCCTTAAGCGGCTTAGTTAAGCTAAAATCTATACTAAGCTTAATATTATCGCCGCCTTTAACTATCTCCAAATACGGGAAGGTAACGAATAGAAAACCGCATTCGCATCGCGCTTCGGCCAATTTAAATATACCGTCATACCCTTTAGCGTATATAACGGCCTAGGTACCTTCTAAAGCTATATTAATAACGCCTTACAGGACTACCTTAATGACTTCTACTCTACGTACCTAGACGACATACTTATTTATAGCAATAACCCCTCTAAGTATACCGAACACGTTTAAAAGGTCCTATAGCGCCTTAGGGACGTAGGACTTTACATTAATTTAAAGAAATATAAATTCTTAATTACAGAAGTAAAATACCTTAGACTAATTATTACTACTAAGGGTGTCCGTATAGACCCTAAGAAGGTACGCATAATTACTAAATAGCAAGCCCCTAACTGCATTAAGGACGTATAAGCCTTCCTCAGTTTCGCCAACTTTTATCAGAAATTTATATACAACTTCTTAGGCGTAGTAGCACTACTTACAGCAATAATGCAAACGAAGGGCCTTTCTATAAAAGGAAGAAAAACGCACCTATGCTTTACCTAAACGCCTAAATACAAGAAGGCGTTCTAAGACCTTAAAAATGCCTTTACTAAAGCACCTATCCTAGCTCACTTTACACCAGGACGATAACTTTACCTTAAAACTAACTCCTTAGACCACGTTAACGCAGGCGTCCTCTTCTAGATGGGCGATAACGGTCTCCTTTACCCAGTCGCATTCTACTCGTCTAAGCTTATACTATAAGAGTGTAACTACGAGATCTATAACAAAGAACTCCTTATAATTATACGAGCGTTTAAAGAATTCTAACCAGAACTCTCCTTAGTAGAGCCTAACTAGCCAACTAAAGTCCTTACAGACTATCGCAATCTTAAGTACTTTATAACCATAAAGCAGCTAAACTAACGCCAAGTACGTTGAAACGAGTTCCTTTCTAGTTTTAACTTTAAAATTGCATATAGACTAGGAGTACAAGGTACTAAACCTAATAGCCTAACACGCCGCTTATAAGACCTTCCTTAGTCTAAAGATAACCCCTATAATCAGTTCCAATAATAAACGATCCTAAAAGCACAAAATTTGGCCCTAGGTATACTACCTATAATAGAGCTAACTATACCCCAGCTTTATACCACAGAACTAGAGTTACCTCCCGAAATTAACGAGCTTATCACTACGGCATATAACGCCTCTATCGACCTATTACTGCATCAACTTATTGCCGCAAAGACCGCCGGCGCTTATACGCTGCCTACTAACCTCCGAAGCTTAGGCTAGATTAATATAGCAGCTTTAGAAGTAAAAGAGAACAGGCTCTATTATAGAGGCCGCCTATTTATCCCTAACTTAGAAAATCTATAACGGCAACTAATCCAAATGGCCCACGACCTCTAATTAAGCGGCCACCTAGGTAGAGGAGGAACCTATAAGCTTTTTAGCCGATACTACTTTTGGCCAAAAATAATAGACTCAGTTAAACGCTTTATAGGCGCCTGTTATAGTTATAAGCGCGCTAAGGCCTTTAATACAAAGTACCAAGGACTACTACACCCTCTACCAGTACCTATATAATGATAGGTAGATATCGCCATAGATTTCGTTATTAACCTACTACCCTATAAATGACACGGCCGTACCTACAAGAACATCCTTATAATAATATACCGACTTATAAAAGAGCGCCACTACGTCCCAACCAAAGGCATAGCCGTTAGCAATATTACTGACGCCTTTTTCCGCGAAGTTTACCAACTACATAGGCTACCTAACTCAATTACGTCCAACTGAGGCATATAATTTAACTCTAATATATAGAGACAAATCTGCCAATGCCTCGGTATCTCCGTTAAGATATCTACATCCTTCTACTATAAAACTGCTGGGCAACCGGAAAACGCTAATGCTAGCATGAAAGCGTACCTACGACAGGTAGTCGCCTATAGTTAAGATAACTGGGTAAATCACCTCCTATTAGGTAAATTCGCAGCGAATAACCACGTCTTAACCACTATAGGACTTACCCTGTTCTTTGCGAATAAGGGTTATTACCCCTAATCCGGCATAGAGCCACCAGAACCTATTAATAAGAAACTACTATATAGAAAACGCCTTAAGATACTACTTACTAACTAGTATACAAACCGCATAAAAAATCTACTCGACTACTATAAGGGAGAAATGGCCTGGGCTTAAGTAAAGCAGGCCTACTTCGCCGACTATTATAGAACGCTACTACTGGAGATGCGTGTTAGTGACTAGGTATGGCTAGATATACGTAATATCTCTATATAAAGGCCTATAAAGTCACTCGATTATAAGAACCTCGGCCCCTATCCAATTAAACGAGTTATTGATAGGGGAGCCGTATATAAGCTAGAACTCCCACCTACCCTAGCTACCCGCAGGATATAGCCTATATTTTACCTATAGCTACTACACCTCCATTAGCCCAACCCCTTACTAGGGCAGATATAGCCTAAACCCCTACTAGTACTAATCTAAAATAAGAACGAAGATAAGAACCATAAGGAGTGGACCATTAAACGAATTATTAACTCTAAATACTTTAGCAAAGGCAGAGGACGATGGCTCTACTATAGAGCTATATATATAGGATTTAACATAGATTAGCCAGAATAGCAACTATAGGAAGATTTTGAAAATGCAAAGGATCTAATTAGCGATTTTCACTACGCGAACCCACAGAAACCGGGCCTAAGTAAAGACTTTATACCTAATCCTCTATAGGAGCCCTTATAGAGTTAAACCGTTATACATTACCACGTAAGGGCAAATTGCCGTTAGATTGCCGTTAGATTGCGGCAAAGTGCGATCACGTAACCGGAATATCGTTAAGATGTCCAGGAACTTCAACCGGCGGTCAAAGTTGTCTAATTAGTCGGATTCTTAGATACCAAGCCCTATTACATAACGTTGTTTTAAGCCTTTAGTAATACCCCCCTTTTCTTCTTTTCTATACCTTAAGTGTCTCTTCTATATATATATAGTAACCACAGCGTTACCGGAGCTCCGCCTCTATAAGAGGGGGGGTAGTGTTATAGAACCCTACCGTAGGGGCCTCTATAGGAGAGCCCCGTGCTCTCGCGTATACCTCGCGTACAGCTTATATCAGCTACGCGTAGGTATATTACCTCCTTACGCCCTCAACCCTTACGATTGATCGCGTAACGTCTTGTAGACTCCTTGAATACATACGCTTTGTAGCCACTGCCCCCGTCCTATAATAGACCAGAACCCCTAAAGAAATTACCCAGAATTACCTAATACCCCTACCACTATGCCATAAAATATAGTAGCAGGTAAAGCAGCTATAGAACCCTCAAATACCTTAAACGAAGAAATAATTAATGTTTCAACCCCCTAGGCGGAGCTTGCGGCAGCTAATACCGAAATTAAACAACTGCGAGAGCTGCTTAAAGCTAGAGATACCCCTATATCTAATAATAAGTCATTATTAGATAACTAAAGACTTACTATAGTCCCTATCCTAGCGCCTTAGTGGATCCACTAAGGCTAATATAGCACTAAAGCGGTTAGTAAAGGTTGCGGATCCCCCGCTACTTATGGATAGAACAGACCTAATATTTAATAACTAGAAGCTTTAATTACGGGATAAGCTCAAAGTTAATGCTGACTACTTTCCTACCCCCTAAGCTAAGATGGCCTACGTCTTTGGCCGTACTAGCGGAGACGCCTAGACGTATTTACGCCCGTAATACACTAAAGACTTAGTAAACCCCTTTATCTTTAAAGAAGAAATAATTAAATACTTGTCTTCTATTTATAAAGACCCTTTTAAAGTATAAAACGCCCGCCTTAGCTATAAAAGCCTAAATATAAAAACAATGGAGACCTTTTTAGCCTTCTAAACCCGCTTTTTACACCTAGCCGGATAGGCCTAGATCCCTTAGGAAGACCTGCTACCAGACCTCTTTAACAAGCTTACTCTAAACCTATAGCGGGCCGTATTACTAGCTTATACTACGGCATAGATATTAAAGGAACTTACGGACTATTGCCTAGCTATTAACTAAAGCCTCCGTTAAATCAAGGCACGCGCCAATTGGCTAAAAACTAGAAACCTCGCAAACCAGGCTATAAGTACTGCGAGAACGACCCGTAGTGCCCTAACACAATCGACAACCCCTATAGCACCGGCCGCTTAGCCTATAGTCAACCTAGCAGCTAGCCGCGCAGCTACCCCTACTATGGGTCCGGTGTACACCCGGCCTATATACAGCGACCCCTATATATAGGCCCTTAGCGATTAAGGAGCTTGCTTCTCGTGCGGTTAACCTAGCTACCCTATAAGGAACTGCCTAATAAAGGCAAAGATAAACGAGGTCCTATTAATTTAGGAGGATAGTATAGAGTTAGAAAAAGAGGAACCCTAGGGGAAGACTCCTCCCTAGAGTTAAAAGGAATTAATATATTATATGTTAATCTAGGTCGGCTAGTTAGTAAAAGAAGCTATATTATCCCTTATACTTTATTCCGTAATAGATATTAAGTTTTAATCTTTACTTTAGCTAACTTAGGAGCAAATTCCTTTACCCTAATTAATATAAAGTGCGCTATAAAACTAGCTGATTTTTTAAATGCGCCTCTAGAAGAACTGCCTAAGCTAATTCCTATTTATAGGTATAACGGATAGGTAGGACTACCTATTACGACTATATTGCGGATTTACCTTCGTGTTAACGGACAAAGGTAGTATAACGTCCCCTTCCTTATTACGGACCTAGGAAGCTACGATATAATCTTAAGGAGAAAATAGCTAGCCTATTTAGGCTTATAGCTAGACGTACGGAGTAGACGGCTTATCTAGCCTAAAACCCTACCCCCAACTCCTTCCTTTATAAAAGAAATCAGCATTACAATAGAAAATCTTATACGGCCCTAGATTAATACTATTTACCAGGCTAATGCTATACGTAGGGACTAGGCCTTTAAGAAAGATATGTAGCTTAATCCGCAACAGATCTGTATACTACGCCGCCCCCAAACTACCCATATTACGCTACCCGCATTAAAGACCTAGGAAGTTAGTAATAACCTAGAAAAGCCCCCTATAGAGAGCTTAGGCCCTATATAGCTATAAAGAATAGTAAGGAATGTCGGACGCTATACTAAACTAATAGACCGGAGGGATAACTTGCGGAAGATAGAACAGGAGCTAAGAAAGATTACAAACCCTAGACCGTAAAATACGGTCTAGTAAACGGCTATAAGGAAACCTGCAGACCCCCCACTAGTTAATATCTACTATATTAGCGCCGTAGGATTCTACCAGAACTTAGTTTAGCCTAATACTATTACTTTTACGACCAGCTTATACGAAATTAACCAAATACTTAAGGAAAAGGAAAGCGAGCTTAGCGGATAGGAAAGTGAGCTTACGGACAAGGAGCTGGTAGAACAGAAACTACCCCATTAATACCGAAAGTTCGAGGATGTATTCTCTAAGGCAGTATCTAATATACTTCTACCGCACTAACTATATAACCCAGGGTAGGCGAAAATAAAATCTTATCTGATAAGATCGATAAATTATTATAATTTTCGCTTATCGGTATTTATCGCTTTTATTTCGATAATTTCTTAATATACCCCACTTAGAAAAAATTCTCTACTTTTAATAAAGTATTATACAAACTATGGCTTCTGAAGCAGACTCCTCCCTTTTTATAAGTATAATTAATACTTCTAGCACGAAACAGGCTAATTAGAAAAGATCTCCAATCTATAACTACTCTTGCGAACTAGATAAAGGAGAGCTAATATACGACCCAAAGAAACGGAAGTGTATCTACTGTAAATACTGCATATATGGCGCAATATCAACGACTAACCTTCGGAACCACCTAAAGTCAAAGTATGGAATTATTGTTAAGATAATATAAAGTTATACGAAAGTATTAGTAAGTTAGAAGTTAAAGGAGTTCTATAAGTAAGCGGCAGCCGAAAATGAGATGGACGACTTTGATTTTTATATACTAAAGAAGGTCCTTAATAAGGAAGTTATTAACCAGGCTTTTATAAATTTAATTATTATACGAAACCTTCTATTCCGGACTGTTAAGTGGCTAGAGTTCTATATTTTCTGCTAGGCTCTTAACCAAGCGTTAGATAAATATCTTATAATAACTTACTTAGAAGTTAGCCGGATAATTAATTAGTTATTCTAGTTACAAAAGGATATCGTACGAAAACGAGTTTAGTTAGCATTAATAAGCATTTATCTCTCTATTAATATCTAGACCTCTCTAAATAACTACCTTCTCCTTAGAATTTGCGCCCACTTTATTAATAGTTAGGAGAAGCGGATAAAAGCTCTTCTTGCTCTTTGTACGGTAGCTACTTACGGCGGAGAAGAGTAATAGATTACTCTTCTTCTAGTGCTTAGAGCTGGCAACAATTAAATATCTAGGCCGATTTGATTTAATTTAATTGCTTTATAAGCAAATCAATTAAATTAAATTAGCCTTTTTAAAGTAGCAAATCAATCAAATTATAGGCCCTCGATTTGATTTGTTGATTTAATAATTTAGTAGTAATTTAGTAAGTAGGAAAAGTAGTAATATTAGTGCTGGTGTTAAGGTTCTGGCGAACCTTATATAGTGCCCAAAGTGGAATAACAATCCCCCACCATTAAAATTAACCTAAAATAACACCCTCCTAAACGACTACTACCTTTTAACTCTATTATATTAAACCCTAATGCTACTAAATATAACCCTAGCCCTTTTACTAGTATGATGGGCGACCTCACTAAAGACAATCTGCGCGTAATTGCAACGCCTAATAGTACAATTACTCTTAATATTACGCCCTTAGTATCCTCCGCTTTAGTAGAGTCTGATAAAATCCCAAATAATAGTACCTACTACGTTGGTATCTACTTTAAACGCCTTTTTAAGTATATAAAACCTTCCTTAGACCTCTAGAATAAGCCTAGTTAGATTTAGAAGTACGGCTATTATATTTAGCACCGCCAAATAAAGCAAGAATATTTCCTTTGTTGGTACTGCCATACTTACTAAAAATTAAGCGGTCTTTATTAATGTCACGGAACGTAGGCAGTGGCTACAGAGCGTATGTATTCGAGGAGTCTACAAGACGTTACGCGATTAATCGTAAGGGTCGAGGTCGTAAGAAGGTAATATACCTACGCGTAGCTAATATAAGCTATACGCGAGGTGTACGCGAAAGCACGGGGCTCTCCTATAGAGGCCCCTATGGTGGGGTTCCGTAACACTACCCCCCCTCTTATAGAGGCGGAGCTCCGGCGACGCTGTAGTTACTATATATATATAGAAGGGACACTTAAGGTATAGAAAAGAAGAAAAGGGGGGTATTGCTAAAGGTTTGAAACAACGTTATATAATAAGGCTTGGCATCTAAGAATCCGACTAATTAGATAACTTTAACCGCCGGTTGAAGTTCCTGGACATCTTAACGATATTCCAGTCACGTGATCGCACTTTACCGCAATCTAACGGCAACTTGCCCTTACGTAGTAATGTATAACGGTTTAACTCTATAAGGGCTCTAATAGAGGATTGGGTATAAAATCTCTGCTTAGGCCCGGTTTCTATAGGTTCGCGTAATAAAAGTCGCTAATTAGATCCTTTACATTTTCGAAGTCTTCCTATAGTTGCCATTCTGGCTAATCTATATCAAATCCTATATATATAGCTCTATAGTAGAGCTGTCGTCCTCTGCCTTTACCAAAGTATTTAGAGTCGGTAATTCGTTTAATGGTCTACTCCTCGTAGTTCTCGTCTTCGTTCTTATCTTAGATTAGTACTAGTAGGGGTTTAAGCTATATCTGCCCCGGTAAAGGGTTAGGCTAATAGAGGTGTAGTAGCTATAGGTAAAATATAGGCTATATCCCGCGGGTGGCTAGGGTAGGTAGGAGTTCTAGCTTATATACGGCTCCCCTGTCAATAACTCGTTTAATTAGATAGGGGCCGAGGTTCTTATAATTAAGTGACTTTATAGGCCTCTGCGTAGAGATATTGCGTATATTTAGCTATACCCGGTCGCCAACACGTATCTCCAGTAGTAGCGTTCTATAGTAGTTGGCGAAGTAGGCCTACTTTGCTTAAGCCCAGGCCATTTCTCCCTTATAGTAGTTGAGTATATTTTTTATACGGTCTGTATACTGGTCGGCAAGTAGCATCTTAAGGCGTTTTCTATATAGCAGTTTCTTGTCAATAGGTTCTGGTGGCTCTATGCCGGATTAGGGGTGATAACCCTTATTCGCGAAGAACGGGGTAAGCCCTATAGTGGTTAAGACGTAATTATTCGCTGCGAATTTACCTAGTGGGAGGTAATCTACCTAGTTATCTTGACTATAGGCAACTACCTATCATAGGTACGCTTTTATACTAGCATTAGCGTTTTCTGGTTACCTAGCAGTTTTATAATAGAAGGATGTAGACATCTTGATAGAGATGCTAAGGCGTTAGCAGATTCGTCTCTATACATTAGAGTTAAATTATATACCTTAGTCGGACGTAATCGAGTCAGGTAGCCCATATAGTCGGTAAACTTTATAAAGGAAGGCGTTAGTAACGTCGCTAACGGCTACGCCTTCGGTTAGGACGTAGTGGCGCTCTTTTATAAGTCGGTATATTATTATAAGGATGTTCTTATAGGTACGGCCATATCGTTTATAGGGTGGTAAGTTAATAACGAAATCTATGGCGATATCTACCCATCGTTATATAAGTACTAGTAGAGGGTACAGTAATCCTTAGTACTTTGTATTAAAGGCCTTAGCGCGCTTATAACCGTGGTAGGCACCTATAAAGCGTTTAACTAAGTCTGTTATTTTAGGCCAGAAGTAATATCGGCTAAGAAGCTTATAAGTTCCTCTTTTGCCTAGGTGGCCGCTTAATTAGAGGTTATAGGCCATTTAGATTAGTTGCCGTTATAGATTTTCTAAGTTGGGGATAAATAGGCGGCCTCTATAATAGAGCCTATTCTCTTTTACTTCTAAGGCTGCCATATTAATCTAGCCTAAGCTTTAGAGGTTAGTGGGCAGCGTACGGGCGCTAGCGGTCTTTGCGGCAATAAGTTAATGCAGTAATAGGTTAATAGAGGTGTTATATGCTATAGTGATAAGCTTATTAATTTCGGGAGGTAACTCTAGTTCTGTGGTATAAAGCTAAGGTACAGTTGGCTCTATTGTAGGTAGTATACCTAGGGCCAAATTTTGTGCTTTTAGGATCGTTTGTTGTTAAAACTAATTATAAGGGTTATCTTTAAACTAAGGAAGATCTTATAAGCAGCGTATTAGGCTATTAGGTTTAGTACCTTATACTCCTAATCTATATATAATTTTAAAGTTAAAACTAGAGAGGAACTCGTTCTAATATACTTAGCGTTAGTTTAGCTGCTTCGTGGTTATAAAGTACTTAAGGTTGCGATAGTCCGTAAGGACTTTAGTTAGCTAGTTAGGCTCTGCTAAGGAGAGTTCTGGTTAGAATTCTTTAAACGCTCGTACAATTATAAGGAGTTCTTTGTCATAGATCTCGTAGTTATACTCTTATAGTGTAAGCTTAGACAAGTAAAATGCGACTAGGTAAAGGAAACCGTCGTCGCCTATCTGGGAGAGAACGCCTGCGTTAACATGGTCTGAGGAGTCGGTTTTAAGATAGAGTTGTCGTCCTGGTATAAAGTAGGCTAGGATAGGTGCTTTAGTAAAGGTATTTTTAAGGTCTTAGAACGCCTTCTCGTATTTAAGCGTTTAGGTAAAGCGTAAGTGCGTTTTTCTTCCTTTTACAGAAAGGCCCTTTATTCGCATTATTGCTGTAAGTGGTACTACTACACCTAAGAAGTTATATATGAATTTCCAATAGAAGTTGGCGAAACTAAGGAAGGCTTATATGTCCTTAATGCAGTTAGGGGCTTACCATTCGGTAATTATACATACCTTCTCGGGGTCCATACGGACACCCTTAGTAGTGACAATTAGTCTAAGGTATTTTACTTCTATAACTAAGAATTCGCATTTCTTTAAGTTAATATAAAGTCCTACGTCCCTAAGGCACTATAGGACCTTTTGAACGTATTTAGTATATTTAGAAGGGTTATTACTATAAATAAGTATGTCGTCCAGGTACGCGGAGCAGAAGTCGTTAAGGTAGTCCCGTAAGGCGTTATTAATATAGCTTTAGAAGGTGCCTAGGCCGTTATATACGCTAAAGGGCATAATAGTATATTTGAATTGGCCGAAGCGCGATGCGAATGTGGTTTTCCATTTATTACCTTCCTATATTTGGAGATGGTTAAAGGCGGCGATGATATCGAGCTTTGTATAGATTTTAGCTTAATTAAGCCGCTTAAGGGTCTCCCGTATAAGCGGTACTAGGTATTAGTTTTTAATCGTAATAGCGTTAAGTCCTCTATAGTTAACGTAGAATTAAATACCTCCTCCTAGCTTCTTGGCGAGAAGGATGGGGGCGGCTACTAGTAATATGCTAGGACGAATAAACCCTTTATTAAGGTGCTCGTTGATATACTTTCTTATAACTAGAAGTTCGTCTTTTAATATTAAGTAGGGTCTCTTATAAGGTGGCGTTTTTCCTTATTTAATGTTAATGGTATAGTTATCAGGTCGATATGGGGGAAGTATATCTACGCCCTTTTATAAGTATATATCGATAAAGTCGTAGTACCTCTTAGGGAGGAGCTTATAGAGTTCTTCATTAGTAAGTCCTTTTTTAAGTTTTATAAACTTCTTAAAGTCTAAAGGTAAGAGTCTATAGAGTTCCGCAGGGGCGTCGTCTTCTAAAAGGTTAGCTATATCTATCCTATTACTATAGAGGACATAGTCCTATTCTTTATTAAGCTTATATAGTTATAATCGGGAAGCTATAGCAACGGTCTAGCCTTTCCTACGTGCTATGCGGTAGAAGGCCGCGGTACTTACGTAGTAGCAATTAGTTATAGGTGGGATAATAAGGGTTTTTTTAGGTTAATATCCTAGTGAGTAAATAGAGGCGGCTAGGCCATATCCTAGGCAAGTCTCTCTATAGTATTTAGAGTTAAAGGTTACTTCTTTCTTTTCCCAGTTAATAGCGGGGTTGTGTTATTCAAGCTAGCTCATTCCGAGGATAATAGGGTAGTTGGCAAGTAGTGTAATATAGGCCTAGAGCTCTTTCTAGTGCCCGTTTATATCTAAGTAGAGTTATACTACGTGGGTAATCTTCTGTGCAGTATAACTACTATTAGCGAGTTATAGGGCGCGGGCTTTAGTAAGGGGTAAGGTAAATAGGTTATAAGTGCGCATAAGTTAAGTATCTATAAATTGGTTAGTAGCTCCGCAGTCAATTATAGAACGGCTTTTATATTATTTTATAGCAGTAGTTCCTATTATAGGTAAAACTATCTATTTCCGTCTATTTATCTTTACTAAGTTATCTATTAAGCAGGCCGATATATAGATCCCTCTATCGTTAAGGCGTCCTAACTCGCGACTTAGGACTAGGACTTGGCGTTTTCCGTTTCCGTATCCGATTCTACTACTATTACTACGTCTTCATCTTATACGGTAGTGGCGCGTAGCGACGTGTTTAGTGTTCGGGGCATTAGGTTAGATATTAGGCGGCGGGTACTAAACCTAGCCATTAGGTAGTTTAGGTTATCGCGATAATAGTCTTCTTAACGGCATCTATAGTAGCGTCCTAATTTCCGGAGTAGCTCGCGCTCTCCATCTAGGAGCTTTTGCGGAAAGGTTGGTATAGAGAGGTTAATATTGGCTCTAGTGGCGCCTAAGGTAGTGGGCGTCAGTGGCTTAGTATGTGTAGGTTTAGTAGGCCTAAAGGGCTTCTGTAGAGAGGTCTTCAAGTAAGGGTTAGCAGTAGCAATCTAATTTAGTTGTTGTTTAATCTTCTATAGGGCTGCTACCATCTTATAAACATTGTTGTAGTTATAGCTAGCGGCTGCGTAACTAAGGCAATAAGTAACTTTTTTGAGGAGATCCTCCTAGTCTTTAGTATTGTCTTAGGTAAGGGCTCCGGTATATTCCTAAAATTTAACATAGAACTCATTAAATAATTCGGTAGGGCTCATCTTTAGGGCATATAGTTTAGCTCAGTTAGTAGCCAGTAGGTTATAGTCGCGGTACATTAGGTTGAGATCATTAAGGAGTTCTTAGTAAGACTGCCACTTTTAGGGGCCACTAGTCTCCTATTAGGCAAAGAGTCTGTTAAATAGTATACCCTTTATTCGCCTGATAATATAGCCAATCTTAGTGTCTTCCGTAGGAAAAAGGCAGGCGCTCTAAGTTAGTTTCTTGCGGATTTGCATCTTCTAGTGGCTATATTCCTTACAATCTCCTTAAAAGACTAGGGGATCAAGATAGCGTGTATTAGATCCTACGGTAGCAGTTTAGGTCCGACTATTATAGCTTTTATTATCGCTGCTTTAGTAGGGTTTCCTATTAGGTAAAGCTGCTTAGCGCTAACCCTCTATTAAGTATTAAGTAGGTAAAGTTGCCGGGGGCGTAGAGACTTAGGTGGCGTTATATATAGTAAAGAGGTGTCTAGTATTGTTATAAATATACTTATTAAGCTAAGATTGTAGGTATTTAATTATGCCTTCTTTTTTAGTGACCGTAGCAATTAGTGCAATCTCATTCTTCTTTAACTATTAAACGTCGCGTTTAGACACGCAGAGGTTATCTTTAGTTTCTTAACGTGTATTATTAGCGAGCGCCTTATAAGCTTGTAGGTCTTAGATAATATCGCGATCTTAAGCAGTACGCATCTTAGCTCGTATAAGCTTTAGGTGATAGTTCTATAGAAGGCGGTAGTATTTATTGGGGTCTCATACTACCATTTTTGCAAACGTCTCGGCGTCTCGTATTTCGATTTTAGTGGGTAGTAGCCCTTCTATTTACTTGTCCGTAGTTATATAGTCAATAAAAGATAAGATATTATCGGTGTCCATCTCCTTAGGGGTTAGGGCTAATAAATCGAATTCTCCTAGGATTAATTGGCGTCGTAGGTTAAGTATAGATATTGGATTGTTCTTTGGGTTTAATATAGTAGCTAGTAAGGAATATCGTCTTACTATCATAGGTTCCTTAGAAGTATAAAGTGAGGTAATTAGTAAACACGCTGCTTTTAGTAGCGCCTACAGTATTATAGAGATGTAGAATTGGTTATAGGCTAAGCGTCAGTAGTAAAAAGGCGCAACGTAATATCATGGAACGTGGGCAGTAGCTACAGAGCGTATGTATTCGAGGAGTCTACAAGACATTACGCGATCGATCGTAAGGGTCGAGGTCGTAAGGAGGTGATATACCTACGCGTAGCTGACATAAGCTATACACAAGGTGTACGTAAAAGCACGGGGCTCTCCTATAGAGGCCCCTACGGTGGGGTTCCGTGACAATTAAACTACTTATATTATAAGTAGCGCTATTAACCACCTAAAAAGGAGATGAATGGGTATAGTATTATAAAGGAAGGACTCGTTATTACTATCCGTTTAATAGCTAAGAAACGGAAGCTAATTAAGATACTACAGTCCTTATACAACGTTCCTTAGCAAATCGCGAATGAAATTATTGGTAACTTTAATATAAAGAAGTTTAGAAACGCTGTAGTATACTAGATTGCTAAGAGCAATTAAGTACTATAAGAGGTAGAGAATCCTGCCTTTTAAGCGATAATTAGTACCGCTAGTAAGAAGGCCCTTAGCGTGCTATAGAAGTTCCATAACTTAGTATACGCCTATATAATTACTAACTTTAATGCCTTCCTTTCTGCCGTTTAAATAAAACTCTGCGGTGCTATAACAAAGATATACGTCTTATTTAATGGCTAGACAACTTAGAATAATTGCTACGCCCTTACTGGTATATACGTTTATTATTTAGACGATACTAGGCGTGTTATAGATTATATACTAGCGCTTCCTAAGCAGCTTAGAAAACACTTTAGCGTTAACTATATAGCGGTCTTAAATGATATACTAAAACAGTTTAGTATAATAAGTAAACGGCTAGGCTACTTTATTACTAATAACGCTATAAACAACGACGCCTGTATAAGAGAGCTCTCTACTATATATACGTTTAATAAAAAGGATAAGAGAATTCGGTGCTCTAAATATATACTTAATTACATAGTGTTGGGAATAAAGGCAAGTGGTCACCATATAAGGCATATTGCCGTCACGTGTAACAAGTTACCGTTACGTATCGCCGCGGCACTAGCGTGGCGAGAAGCCTTAAGCTCCTCGCCCTCCCTCATTAGATACAAACAAGAACAATTATCATTATACTATCTACGAACCGTAGCTACGTGATATCACCTTATGTAACCAATACTGATTAGTAGTTAACTTTACTGTTATACTATAGAACAGTAAGGTATTCCACCAAGAAGAGACGAGCCACTGTACTAGTGCTACTCGTGCTAGAGGAAGCTGTCTTTTGAGGTCAGAACTGGTCCTAAACCTTAAATAGAACTCTTCCACGAATCTAAGGATCTAAAGGCCAGAACTGGTCCTAAGCCCCATAATCGCAAATACACGTCATGAACGCGTACCAAACGACAAATACATATCACGAACGCGTACTAAACGACAACCCCTACGCCAATAACACTTCCCTCCCTCCAAAAATATGGCTACGCCTACTTTAAACGACTGGGAAGACTCCTTACCACTAGGGGTAGCTTTATACGCGAAACTCATTAATAAAAATTAGGACGAATTTACCTTTAACATAACAACTTATACTATAAAATAAGTTAATAGCTTTCTCCTACACCGTATTGTGTTCTACTAAAGTAGACACTACGCCAATTTATAGCTGTGGGAATATTTTAGGGAGGATTTCGTAGGATAGACCGCTAACACCTAGGCACTTAGCAATATTAATATTGTTCGGGATTTTTAAGACTTCCTCTGTAGGAACGGGGTATACGTTACTAAGAACGGTAACCCAATTGCTAGCAATATTTAGGCCGTTGTTACTGGTACAGAATTAGTGTTAGGCCATAGAGACGCACTGGCCGTAACCGGCTTAGCGCAGGCGAGGCGCAGGCGAGGCGCCTACAAAACGTAGTCGCCCCGCATCAGAGAACAGCAG
>Ga0307515_10007602_pt1 | contig 21387 bp, 20 predicted proteins | sample 17_EM_MG_FD_194513 | JGI IMG/M metagenome (GOLD analysis project Ga0307515, IMG submission 194513) | Populus trichocarpa ectomycorrhiza microbial communities from riparian zone in the Pacific Northwest, United States - 17_EM | ecosystem: Host-associated > Plants > Roots > Unclassified | place...
CCAACGATTACGATTTGAAGGCATCCCTGGCGCGCTGACTTTCACTTCTTTGCGCCGATAGTCGATGACGAGCTGGTCCATCACGCCCAGCACGTCCATGCCGAGAAGCAGCACGGGACGCTTCTCAAGACCCCACACTTTGAAGACATGGAAGTCGCCGAAGATCACGGAGACATCTCTCAACGTAACGTCTCCGATTCGAATCGTCGGCGCATAAGCCACTTCTCCCGGGCGCATATCCATGGTCGCGCCGTAAATGTGCGTGTTCATGAATTCATCACCTTTTCGCTTGCGCTTCAGCAACGCGTCGCGGAGCGCCAGATTGCCGAGCGAGCGCTCGCCACCGGTATCGATGATGATTTTCGTGCGCACGCGGCCAACTTGCGCGTCGATGGCAAGCAGGCCGCCGGCTACGCGCCGCGCGGGCACTGTTGCCAGGGTGGTGCCCGGCCGCTCGCGCGGCCGTGAGCGCGAGATCTCAATTCGATCGCGCGAAAAGTCGACGATGATGCGCTCGGTCGTGAAGGCGGCGACGCCGAGAATGCCATCGGCGCCGGCCAAGATTGGCGCGCGCACGATCGGAACGTCCGAGCCCTCCACGACGAAATCACCTGCCTGAAGTCTCGCGATGGTCACGACGGGCACGTGCGCTACGCCCGTCACGCCGTTTAACAGAATCGTTTTGTCTGGCACGGACTCCAGGCCGAGTAATTTCACGAGCTCCGGTGAGACCGTGGTCCTGCTCGCGCCGGTATCGACGAGCATTCGAAATGGTCCGCGACCGTTGATCATGACGGGCGCAACGATGCGTCCGATACGATCTAACTGCGTGGGAGTGGCGAACATCGGGCCAGGCAAAGGTTCGGAGCCGGTACTCTGCAACTCAACGCTGCTGAGCGCCGCCATGGCGATGCATGCGATACATGCTCCGACTGGCATCCTGCACACTCGGAAGTTTGCGCCTTGCGGCGGCATCGCCGTTGACTATGGATCAGCTCGCACCGTTGAGCAACTAGCTGGCAAAAGTCGCGCCTTTTGCCAGTGAGCTGAACGCGCGAAAGCCGCACCTTTCGCGCATGAGTCGAAAGCGCCGTAGGTGACTTTCAGCCGACAAAGCACAGCCGCAGGCCGCTTTCAGCAGAAAAGCTAGCTGGGCAAAAGTCACGCCTTTTGCCCGGCGAGCTGAAAGGGCCGCAGGCCGCTTTCAGCAGAATACTAAGATCCTTGCAGCGCGGCTCGAAGTCGCTTAACTCCATCTGCCAGCTCAGTTTCGTCCAAAGACGCGAACCCCAAGCGCAATGCCTGGCGCGGCTTTCCATCGAAGGTGAAGTCTCGTGCTGGACTGAAGATGACGCCGCGCTTTGCCGCACGCTCGGCCCAGTCATCGACGTTGACTTGTGCGTCCACCTTTGCCCAGAGCGCCATTCCGCCGGCTGGGGGGTCGAAATACAGCACTTGCGGAAACGCACGGCGCAATGCGTTGGCTAGAAAATCTCGACGCGCTTGATAGATGCGTCTTGCTCGACGTGCATGCCTTTGCACTTCGCCATCGTCAATTAACTTAGCGACGGCAGCTTCGACAGCGTGGTCGCCCTGACGATCCACATAGAAACGATTGGCGGCGAGACGTTCGAGCAACGATCGCGGCGCGATGACATATCCGATGCGCAAACCGGGAGCCAGGATCTTGGCAAGCGTTCCCACGTAAACAACAACGCCGGCACGATCCACGCTCGCCAATGGAAGTACCGGCCGTCCTTCGTAGTGGAACTCGTGATCGTAGTCGTCTTCGATAATGGCGAAACGCTGCTTCCGGGCAAGCTCTAACAACGCGAGGCGTCTCCCGGCTGTAAGCGTCGCCATCGTCGGATACTGATGATGCGGCGTCACATACACCGCGCGAACTTTGGTTTGCTCACAGAGCTTGGCGAGCGTGTCAACGTCTAATCCATCTCGATCAACAGGAATCGGGACGAGCTTCGCGCCGTAACGACGAAACGCTTCCCATGCCGGGGGATAACCAATGGACTCAACGCCGATGACGTCCCCGCTGCGAATTAACGTGCGCCCAATTAAGTCCAACGCCATCTGACTGCCGCGAGTAATGAGCACATCTTCTTCTGACGGTGCGAGACCGCGCGTGGCTGTTAGCATCCCCGCTAGCGCTGCGCGTAAACGTGGATAACCCAGAACATCGCCGTAGCTGAGTACGCTGCGCGTATTTCGTCGGAGCGCCTGGCGATACGCGCGTGCAAGTTGCAACACCGGCATCAACCGCACGTCCGGAATACCGCCACTCATAAGAAGCGTTCCAATCGGCCACACATTTTCTTCGGGCTTCGGCGGTTCCGGACCCAGCTCAAAACCTGCGCTCTGAGGCACGACATCGCGTAACGCGATGCGCCGTGCAAAGGCTTGAGGTTTAACTTCCGGCAGCGCGCTCGAAATGAATGTGCCGCGCGCTTGTGTCGATTCCACCCAGCCTTCCGACTCCAGCTCTTCGTACGCAGCAAGCACGGTATTGCGGTGGACTTTCAACGCGTCCGCCAATGTGCGCGTTCCTGGCAGGCGTGTTCCTGGTCTGATGTGTCCGCCTTGAACGTCCGAGATGATTGCGCGCGAGATCTGCAGAAACAGCGGATCCGCGCCCTGACGATCCAGGGGAACGGCAAAAAGCGGTGTTCGAGCTGGTCTGCTCAATTTTATTAAACTGGCACTTTCGGGTAGACCATTCTAGCGGCACGCTAGCGGCATGGAACCCATTAAACCCACGACGCGAACGCAAGTTTCACGTCATCGCGAGCGCGGTGCCTACGACAGGGCACTGATTAATTCTGTACTGGATGAAGCACTGATCTGCCACGCCGGCTTCGTGGTCGATCAACAGCCGATCGTTATACCGACCATCCATGCACGCATCGGCGATCGGCTGTATATGCACGGCTCGGTGGGCAGTCGAATGTTGAAGACGCTACGCACCGGTGCGTCAGCATGCGTCACTGTAACCCTGGTCGATGGATTGGTTCTCGCGCGCTCCGCGTTTCACCACTCGATGAACTATCGCTCAGTGGTGATCTTCGGCACGGCGAAAGAAACGGTTGATCTGGAAGAGAAGCGAGCCGCATTCGAAGCTATAGTCGAACACGTGTGTGCGGGACGTTCAAAAGAAGTTCGGGCGCCAGACGAGAACGAGACCAAAGCGACGCTCGTCATGTGGATGCCCATCATCGAAGCGTCCGCGAAAGTACGCGCCGGCCCGCCCATAGATGCCGAGCGCGACTACGCTCTCCCCTGCTGGGCGGGAGTGGTGCCTCTGAAAATTCAACCTCAGCCACCGATCGCGGACGACCGGTTAGCTGCGGGCACGCCAGTGCCGGACAACGTTACAAACTACACGCGCGAAAACGCTCGCCGCTGAGGCAAGCGCTACTCAACCGTCACACTCTTCGCGAGGTTGCGAGGCTGATCGACATCAGTGCCCTTGAGGATGGCGACGTGATACGCCAGTAGCTGCAATGGAATGGTGTAAATAACCGGTGCTTGGAAATAGGTGACGTGCCGAGGCATGCGTATGACGGTGACACCGTCGCTGTCTTCGATGCCAGCCTCGGGGTCTGCGAACACAATGAGCTCGCCGCCGCGGGCGCGAACTTCCATCAGATTCGACTTCAGCTTTTCGAGCAAATCGTTGTTCGGAGCGACGGTGATGACGGGCATATCGGCATCGACTAGCGCCAGCGGCCCGTGTTTCAGCTCACCCGCCGGATAGGCTTCGGCGTGGATGTAGGAAATCTCTTTGAGTTTCAGCGCACCTTCCATAGCGATGGGATGCAGCGCGCCGCGCCCTAAGAACAGCGCGTGACGTTTCTCCGCGAAACGCTCGGCGAGCTTATTGATGATAGGGTCCAGCGCTAACGTCTTTTCGACAAGCGCGGGCAACTCGATCAACCGCGACACCAACCCGCGTTCGCGCTCAGCGTCCGCGCTGTGATGCTTCGCAATCGCGATGACGAGCATCGAAAGCGCGACGAGCTGCGTGGTGTACGCCTTGGTGGACGCAACGCCAATCTCCGGTCCGGCGCGCGTGAGCATCACAAGCTCTGACTCGCGAACCAAGGAGCTTTCCGGAACGTTGCAGATGGAAAGCGTGGAGAGATACCCGGCTTGCTTGGCGAGACGCAGAGCCGCCAAGGTGTCCGCCGTCTCTCCGGACTGCGAAATCGTGACGAATAGAGCATTCTTCGGCACAACTGGACTGCGATAGCGATACTCGCTCGCGACTTCGACCGTGCAAACGATCTTGCAAATCTGTTCGATGAAGTAGCGCGCAACCACGCCCGCGTGATAGCTCGTGCCGCACGCAACGATGTGCACATGCTCCAGCCGCTTAAACACCTCACTTGCCGCAGGACCGAACGCTTGTTCGAGTAAGCGACCGTTCGCCACGCGCTCTTGCAACGTGTTCGCGATGGCTAGCGGCTGCTCGTGGATCTCTTTGAGCATGAAGTGGCGATACGGACCCTTCTCCGCCGCATCGGCACTCAGCTCACTTTCACGCACCGGCCGCTCGACGGTATTGCCGTCTTTGTCGATGACCTTGACGGACTTGCGCCGAATCTCCGCGACGTCGCCTTCTTCGAGAAACATGAAGCGCCGCGTCACAGGTAGTAGCGCCGCGACATCGGACGCAACGAAGTTCTCTTCCACGCCCAGGCCAATGACGACCGGGCATCCCTCGCGCGCAAGAATGATGCGCTCAGGATCTGCCTCGCTTACCACGGCGAGCGCATACGCCCCTTCCAACTCGGCGACGGTCGCGCGAACGGCCTTGAACAGGTCGCCCATCGTCTCGAGGTGCAAATGAATACGATGGGCGATCACTTCCGTGTCGGTCTCAGAGGTGAAGTGGTATCCGGAGCTCTTGAGCTCGGAGCGCAGGTCTTCGTGGTTCTCGATGATGCCGTTGTGAACGATTGCCAGCCCATCACCTGACATATGCGGGTGCGCGTTGCGCTCGCTCGGCACGCCGTGCGTCGCCCACCGCGTATGGGCAATGCCGATCTTTCCACGGGTGGGGTTCAGGTCGATGGCGTCCTGAAGCACTTTAACTTTGCCTACCGTGCGCAGGCGCGTGAGGTGCTCGGAACCGTTCAGGACAGCGATGCCCGCCGAGTCGTAGCCGCGGTATTCGAGCCTACGCAGCCCTTCCATCAGGATGGGCACAATATTCCGCTCAGCGATCGCTCCGACAATGCCGCACATGAAGCTCGATCCTCGATAAGGGGGGCTAAAGCCTCGACCCCTGGGACGGTCTAGTTTGCCTTAAGTGGTCCTAAGGTGCTGATTCGTCGCAGTCGGCCGTGACGCAAATCGCGAGTGTCAGGCTAGCCGGCGGCTATGCCAAGCGTGACGGGTACGGGAATTGCGTCGCTCGAGCCTTGGGGAATCAACAACGACTCGAGGTCCGTATGAACTTCATCATCTGGTTAGTCGTCGGCGGTCTGATCGGCTGGGTGGCCAGCAAGATCATGGGTACAGATGGCCAGCAGGGCATATTTTTAAACGTCATCGTGGGGATCGTGGGCGCCCTGTTGGGCGGTTGGTTGATTTCACCGCTCGTTGGGGAAGGCACGATCAATTCCGGCGACTTCAGTCTGGGCGGACTGGTCGTCTCTTTATTGGGCGCAGTGATTCTGCTCGCCGTAGTCAATCTCTTCCGCCGCAGCCGCATTCGCTAAGCGCGTTGCGCTGGGAGGCGGAGCCGATCCGGTGCGGCGCTAAAGCCGCACCGGTTTACGGAACTCGGAAATCTTTCTGTCGGCGCGACAACGGACCGATTCGGTTATACGGGTCGTTGCCGAAGTCTTCGACCGGCTCAACCAACCTCAATTCCAACTCGTCATTCGCTTTCTTAGCCGCCTGACGCGCGGCAGCGAGGGTGGGTTCGCGACGTTCACCGCCTGAACGTGCGGTGTCCTGGGCTCGATGCGGCCAATACATCCAACTCAACATGACCGTCTCCTGCTTCCTGCAGTTGTCTGGTTCGGTCATACATACGATTTCTGTGTAAGTGTCGGATGCAACAGAACATCACTTGACGTCAACAAGCGACACTAAATGTCAGTCCACCAACTCTCGGGGTCCGGAGACAGGGGTGGGCGAGCACGGACGACTATAGTGACGATTAACCATAACGTCTAAATCGATGGCTTGCCTGCGTTGAGGAACGCTGATGGCGGGAACGGAGGGCCCTCTCATTCCGGAGAACTCGCCGTTCGCGTCAAAGTACATCGTTAGACCTTTGGCGAACTGACGCGCGGACCAAGAATCGCTGGTGACCGCCACATCGAAGCGCGAGGCTTGTTTGGACTGGGTGCGCGCGAGATTGACGGACAGCGCGGCGAATTTGTCCGGCACCAGATAGCTCAGCGGCACTTTGTCGCCGCCTTTGAGCTTCACCAATGAGCTTTGCGCCAGCAAGGCTAGTGGGCCTGCCGCGATATCGCCGGACACTTGCACTTCACGGCGCTCTTTGCGGCCCGACTGATTCATCTCGATGGAGACGCTGTTGGGGCCGCTGCGCGTGACGATCGCAGACTCCTCGACATTCGGCTTCCAATAGCGATAGCGCACGAAGCCGGCCTCTCCGGTCTCCAACTCTTCCGCCGCGACGATCAGCCCAGTGGGATCGTGCCAATGGCTGCGGATCATCGGACCGCAGCTGCCGATCTCGAACACGAGGCGGCTCATCTGCGGCAGATCCTTTTCAAGTGGAAACGCATCGCCGGACGCGAATTGCCCGACAATGGTTGCGCCGGTGGTTGTGCCGCTAATGGACGCTGCATCCGACGGCATACATACAAAAATCAGCATGGCGCCCAACAGCGGGGTTGCGGCAAATCGTGTGCGCATCATGAGATCTATTCCTTGATCGATCTTTGAATGATGCGGTTGGACAATCCCTAACGTCAAAAGCTCCGCATGAAAGCGTCGTACTACGGCGACAGCTTCTTCGTTGGCCGTTTCCAAGCATCGACCGTTACTTGCTTGCCGCGTGCGACCGTCAGTTTGCCGGGCGGCGCGTCTTTCGTGATCGTGGAACCCGCGCCGATCGTCGCGTTCTCACCAACCTTGACTGGAGCGACCAACATGGAACCAGACCCAATGAACGCGCCGTCTTCAATCTGCGTGCGCGATTTATTCACACCGTCGTAGTTACAAGTGACGGTGCCGGCGCCCACGTTCACTTTCGAGCCGATCGTCGAATCGCCGAGGTAAGTGAGATGATTCGCCTTGCTGCCTGCGGCGATCTGACTATTCTTGACCTCGACGAAATTTCCGATGTGCACGCCGCGAGCCAAAGTCGACGAAGGCCGTAGACGCGCAAACGGACCAATGTGGCAATCTGGCCCGATCGTTGCTCGATCCAATACGCTGTTAGGAAACACTTCCGTGCCTTCTGCGATCTGACAATCGCGAATCACGCAGTTCGGTCCGATGCGCACTCGATCGCCCAAGCTCACTTGCCCTTCGAGCACGACGTTCACATCCAAATACACATCTTTGCCCACTTTGACGTCGCCGCGAATATCGATGCGCGCGGGATCGACCACAGTGACGCCGGCGACCATGAGCTCTCGCGCTCTGTCGCGTCGATAGACGGCTTCGACTTCCGCGAGTTGCAGCTTGTCGTTCACGCCGAGCACTTCGGCCGGGCTCGCGACCACTTGCGGATTCACTTTGATCCCGTCTTTGACGGCCATCGCGATCACGTCCGTCAAATAGTATTCGCCTTGCGAGTTGTCGTTGTTCAGTCGCGAGAGCCAGCCCTTCAAGAGCTTCGCTTGCATCGCCATCACGCCGCTATTGCATTCGCGCACCATCAGTTCTTTCTTCGATGCATCTTTCTGCTCGACGATCTTTTGCACCTGCTCTTTGGAATCGCGGATCACGCGCCCATAGCCGGTCGGGTCGTCGAGCATGACGGTGAGCAAGCTCATGGCCTTGGCACCCGCATGGGAAAGCAACTCGTCCAGCGTTTGCGAGCGAGTCAAAGGCACATCGCCGTAAAGAATCAGAGCGACATCGCTATCGTTGAGATGTTTCGCGGCTTGCATCACCGCATGGCCGGTGCCGAGCTGCTCCGCCTGCAACACCCAAGAAACCTTCTCGTCCTTCAGCACTTCGCGCACCCGATCGCCGCCATGCCCATAGACCACATGGATGGATACGGGCTCGAGCGCACGCGCGGTGTCGATCACATGCTTGAGTAACGGCCTGCCGGCGAGCGGCTGCAGGACTTTGGGCAAGTCTGATTTCATCCGCTTGCCTTGACCGGCCGCGAGGATCACGACGCTCAACGACAACGGGCGAGTGCTCATTTTCAGGCCTTTTGAAAGGATGCAGCAGGAGATCGGGTTGTCGTTAGTCTAACAGGCGCAACCCGGCTGCCATTCGAACGGCGTCACGCACTCTGGGTTCATTGGAACAAAGTCGCCTGCGGCGCTTTGTTCGGAACATCAGCTTCGTTTCCGGCCGCAAAAGGCGCGACTTTTGCGGCCTGCGCATCAAGCGGCCAAGGCGTGAGAATGGAGGCTTGAATCAGCCTCTGATCTTACGGAGCCGCGCGAGGACTTTGAGCTGAGCCGCGGCGCGCGCCAGCTCGGCGAGCGCTTCGGCCTGATCGATACTGCCGGCCTTGTCCTTCAAGGCTTCCTCGGCGCGCTGCTTTGCGGCCAATGCGGCGGCCTCGTCGATGTCTTTCGCACGAAGGGCAGTGTCCGCCAGCACAGTGACATGTCTCGGCTGCACTTCGAGCGCGCCTCCGCCGACGAAGAAGAATTGCTCTTGACCGTCGGGGGTCTGCACGCGCACTTCTCCCGCCTTCAACAGCGTGAGCAGGGGTGCGTGCCGAGGAGCGATGCCGACTTCGCCTTGAGACGCCGGCGCAAATACCATTTTGGCGGGACCGGAAAAGATCTCGCCTTCGGCGCTGACGATGTCGACTTGAAGGGTTTCCACATTACGCTCCGCGAACTATCAACGGGGCAATCGCGAAGCGATTGCCCCGTCCGATAAAAAAATTTACTGCAGGGTTTTCGCTTTTTCTACGGCTTCGTCGATCGAGCCGACCATGTAGAAGGCCTGCTCGGGCAAATTGTCGTAGTCGCCAGCGATGATGCCTTTGAACCCGCGAATGGTATCGGCTAACGACACGATCTTGCCGTCTTGACCCGTGAATACCTTGGCGACATTGAACGGCTGAGACAGAAAGCGCTGGATCTTCCGAGCGCGGAACACCGTCCGCTTGTCTTCTTCCGACAGCTCGTCCATGCCGAGAATCGCGATGATGTCTTGCAGTTCTTTGTAACGCTGCAGAACAGCCTGCACGCCGCGCGCCGCGTTGTAGTGCTCTTCGCCTACGACCAGCGGATCTAGCTGACGGCTCGTGGAATCGAGCGGGTCCACCGCAGGGTAAATGCCCAGCGCTGCGATCTGACGCGACAACACCACCGTGGCATCCAAGTGAGCGAACGTAGTGGCGGGCGACGGATCGGTAAGGTCGTCCGCGGGAACATACACAGCCTGAATGGATGTGATCGAACCTGTCTTGGTCGATGTGATGCGCTCTTGAAGCACGCCCATTTCCTCCGCAAGAGTGGGCTGGTAACCCACGGCCGAAGGCATGCGTCCGAGCAACGCGGACACTTCCGTGCCGGCGAGCGTGTAGCGGTAGATATTGTCCACGAAGAACAGCACGTCGCGGCCTTTGCCGCCGTCTTCACGCACTTCGTCGCGGAAGTACTCGGCCATCGTGAGACCCGTGAGCGCCACGCGGAGGCGGTTGCCCGGCGGCTCATTCATCTGGCCATACACCATCGCCACTTTAGAGTTCTGCAGATTCTCTTTGTCGATAACGCCCGACTCGATCATCTCGTGATAGAAGTCGTTGCCTTCACGAGTGCGTTCGCCAACGCCTGCGAACACGGAAAGACCGCTGTACTGCTTCGCAATGTTGTTGATGAGCTCGAGCATGTTCACGGTCTTGCCCACGCCGGCGCCGCCGAACAGACCGACCTTGCCGCCCTTCGCGAACGGCACCAGCAAGTCGATCACTTTGATGCCGGTGACCAGCAGATCTTGCCCGCCCGCTTGTTCGTCATACGAGGGGGCCGGACGATGAATGGACCAACGCTCCTTGCACTGCACGGGACCCCGCTCGTCTTGCGGGGTGCCCAACACGTCCATGATTCGGCCGAGCGTGCCGGCGCCTACCGGAACCGAAATTGCCGCGCCGGTCGCGACAACCGCGAGCCCACGGCGTAAGCCCTCGGATGATCCCATCGCGATCGTGCGCACGACGCCGTCGCCGAGTTGCTGCTGTACTTCGAGCGTGATGTCCGCTTCTTTGATCTTCAGCGCGTCATAGACCTTCGGGATCGATTCCCGCGGAAACTGAACATCGATAACCGCGCCGATGATCTGAGTGATCTTGCCTTCACCCTTGACCGGTGCATTTGGAGCAGTCGCCGAAAATGAGCTAGTCGCCATGAATCGTATACCTCGAATCAGACAGCCGCCGCGCCACCGACGATCTCCGAAAGCTCTTTCGTGATCGCGGCCTGGCGGGCCTTGTTGTAAACCAATTGCAGTTCGCCGATCAGCTTGCCGGCGTTGTCGGACGCGCTCTTCATCGCAACCATGCGGGCGGCCATCTCAGAGGCGACGTTTTCCACAGCACCCTGATACACCTGAGATTCGATGTAGCGCATGAGCAGCCCATCGAGAATGTCGGACGCATCCGGCTCGTAGATGTAGTCCCAGTGCGAGGGCAACGAGCCGGCATCGAGCGTTTGAATGGGCAGAAGCTGCAACACGTTGGGCTTTTGAGTCATCGTGTTGAGGAACTGCGCATTAATTAGATACAAGCGATCGATCGAGCCTTCGCGATACGCATCGAGCATCACTTTGACGGTGCCGATGAGATCTCGCACGTGCGGCCGGTCGCCGAGCCCAACGACGTTCGCCACAATCGGCAACGCGAGACGCCGGAAGAACGCGAGACCTTTCGAGCCGATCAAGCAGAGCTTGACGTCCGCGCCCTTGCCCTGCCAGTCGCGCGTCAAACCGAGAACAGCCTTGAACAGATTGACGTTCAAGCCGCCGGCGAGGCCGCGATCCGTCGAGATAAGAACGATGCCGACCGACTTCACTTCGTCCCGCGAATGCAGGAACGGATGGCGATAGTCCGGATTGGCTTGGTTCAAGTGGCCGATGACGGTGCGAATTTTTTCCGCGTAAGGCCGCGATGCACGCATGCGATCTTGGGCACGACGCATCTTGCTCGCCGCGACCATCTCCATGGCCTTGGTGATCTTCTGAGTATTTTTGATACTCGCGATCTTGCCGCGGATTTCTTTCGTGCCCGGCATGTTAGTAGGTGCCCGTCGCCACGAATTCCTCGGAGATCTTCTTCAGCGCCGCTTCGAACTCCGGTGTGAGATTCGGGTTCGCGTTGATCGCGTCCAGCGTTTTGCTGTGACTCGTCTTCGCAAACGCCTGCAGGCCGGCTTCGAAGTCCACGACCTTGTTGCGCGGCACTTTGTCGAAGAAACCGTTGTTCACGGCATAGATCGACAACGCCATTTCCGCGACCGACATCGGCGCGAACTGCTTCTGCTTCATCAGCTCCGTTACGCGTTGACCGCGCTCGAGCTGGCGACGAGTGGCTTCGTCGAGGTCCGACGCGAACTGCGAAAACGCCGCCAGCTCACGAAACTGAGCGAGAGCAAGACGAATACCGCCGCCGAGTTTCTTGATGATGCCCGTCTGCGCGGCGCCGCCGACGCGGGACACTGAGATGCCCGCGTTCATCGCGGGACGGATACCGGAGTTGAACAGATCCGTTTCCAGGAAGATCTGCCCGTCCGTGATCGAGATGACGTTCGTCGGAACGAACGCCGTAACGTCACCGGCCTGAGTCTCGATGATCGGCAATCCGGTGAGCGAGCCCGTTTTGCCTTTCACGCGACCCTTAGTCGCCTTCTCAACATACTCTTCGTTCACGCGCGCGCTGCGCTCGAGCAGACGCGAGTGGAGATAGAACACGTCGCCAGGGAACGCTTCGCGGCCGGGTGGACGGCGGAGCAGCAGCGAGATCTGGCGATACGCGACGGCTTGCTTCGACAAATCGTCATAGATGATCAGCGCGTCTTCGCCGTTTTCCATGAAGTATTCGCCCATCGTGCAACCCGAGTACGCTGAGATGTACTGCATGGCGGCCGGGGTGGAAGCGGACGCGGCAACGACGATGGTGTGTCCCATCGCACCGTGCTCTTCGAGCTTGCGTACGACGTTCGCAATGGTCGATTGCTTCTGACCGATGGCGACGTACACGCACTTAATGCCGGACGACTTCTGATTGATGATCGTGTCGATGGCGAGAGCGGTCTTGCCCGTCTGTCGGTCGCCGATGATCAGCTCGCGCTGACCGCGTCCGATCGGCACCATGGAATCGACGGCCTTGTATCCGGTTTGCACCGGCTGACTCACGCTCTTTCGATAGATGACGCCCGGCGCAACGCGCTCGATCGGCGATGTCTTCTTTGACTTGAGAGGGCCTTTGCCATCGATGGGCTGGCCCAGCGCATCGACCACTCGGCCAAGCAGCTCCGGACCCACGGGCACTTCGAGAATGCGATTCGTCGTTTTGACCGTGTCGCCTTCGCTCAGATGCTTGTATTCACCGAGGACCACGGAGCCGACCGAGTCTTGCTCGAGGTTCAGCGCGAGGCCGAAGGTGTTGCCGGGAAACTCCAACATTTCTCCGTAGCGCGCGTCGGCGAGGCCATGAATGCGCACGATGCCGTCGGTGACCGACACGATCGTGCCGACGTTGCGGGCTTCGGTAACTGACTTGAAATTCTCGATCCGCTGTTTGATCAGATCGCTGATTTCAGTTGCCTTGATGGACATATTTACTACTACCTTTTCAACGGGGGCATTCGCTTCGCGCCCCCGTTCGTTAAGCCGTGAGCTCGTATTCAATGCGCTGCAGGCGCGCCCGGAGGGAACCGTCGATCACCGTATCGCCGGCGCGGAGCACGGCCCCACCGATCAGCGTGGGATCGGTCTCCAAGTGCAGCCGCACTTGCCGTTTGAGCTTGCGAGTGAGCGCCTGAGACAAAGTCTCTTGCTGCTTCGTGTCGAGCGGTGTCGCGGAAGTGACGGTGACGTCCACGACGCCTTCCGTTTCATCCTTGAACTTATCGAAGAGCGCCGAGATCTCGGGGAGGTAGGCGAGACGCCGATTCTCCGCAAGGGTCTTCACGAAATTCCGGCCATCGTCATCGAGGCGCTTGCCTGCAATGTCGATTATCAGCTGCGCGAGCTGATCCGCCGTCACGTGAGGGCTGCTCAACAAACGTCCGACCCGCTCGTCTTGAACAACTTGTGCGCCGACGCGCAAGGCCTCGGACCAGGGCGCAAGGCGCTTATCGCCCTGAGCTTCGTCGAAGGCCGCTCTGGCGTAAGGCCGCGCAACAGTGGTTTTGTCTACTGCCATCGATTGGATCCGCCGCCTTAGATCTGCGCCGCGAGCTTGTTGATCAAGTCCGCATGCGTGCGGGCGTCGATTTCACGTTCGAGCAACTTTGACGCCGTGCTGATCGCGAGCTGCGCGACATCTTTGCGCAGAGTCTCGCGAGCGCGAGTCGTCTCGAGCTCGATTTGCGCATGCGCCGCTTGCACCAGCCGCGCGCCTTCCGCAGTCGCGGTGCCCTTCGCCTGCTCGACGAGATCGTTGGCGCGATGCTGCGCCTGATCGACGATCTGCTGAGCACGCTCACGCGCTTCGCGAATGATGACATCCGCGTTCGACTTGGCTTGCGTCAGCTCCGCTTGACCCTTCTCCGCCGCGGCAAGGCCCAGCGCGATCTTGCGCGAGCGCTCGTCCATCGCGCCGAGAATGATCGGCCACACGAATCTCATCGTGAACCAGATGAGAAGCCCGAAGACCACCATCTGAACGATGAGCGTCAAGTTAATCGACATAGCTACGGCCTCTTCTAATGCTGCGCAAAATCCGCTTACTGAGTTTGGATAGCGCTCAGGAACGGATTCGCAAACGTGAAGAACAGCGCGAAGCCGATGCCGATCATGGTGACGGCGTCGAGCAGACCCGCGACGATGAACATCTTCACCTGCAAGGCCGGGGTGAGCTCAGGCTGACGGGCCGCGCCTTCAAGGAAGCGCCCACCGAGAATGCCGAAGCCGATGGCCGTTCCGAGCGCGCCCATGCCGAAAATAATTCCGACGGCAAGCACGGTCATGGCCTGAATTTGTGCAACATTTTCCACTTAACTAACCCTCCAAGAGAAACAGTAACGAACCTAAGACTTTTAGTGATGCTCGTGCGCCATCGACAGATAGACGATGGTGAGAACCATGAAGATGAAGGCCTGTAGCGTAATCACAAGAATGTGAAAGATCGCCCAGGCTAGGCCGAGCACGGTGTGCGCGAACACGGCGAGCCAACCCGCCGGCGAGCTGAGTATTTCAACTCCCTTCAGCGTCATGACCGCGAGCAGCAAAAAGATCATCTCGCCCGCGAACAAGTTGCCGAAGAGTCGCAGCGCCAAAGAGACGGGACGCGCGACCAGCGTGACGGACTCGAGCAGGAAATTGATCGGAATCAGGAGGATTTTGGCGAAGATGTTGTTGCTGCTGAACGGCTGCAGCGTCAACTCGCCGATGAAGCCGCCGAAGCCCTTCATCTTGATGCTGTAGAAAATGATCAAGGCGAACACGGTCAGCGCCATGCCGAACGTAACGTTGAGATCGGTGCTGGGCACGACCTTCAGATGCTCGTAGCCCAGGCCCTTGGCGACCGCCGGCAGCAAATCCACCGGAATCAAGTCCATAAAATTGAACAGGAAGACCCAGCAGAAGATGGTCAGCGCGAGCGGCGCGATGAGCTTGCTGGTGCCGTGAAAGGTGTCTTTCACTTGCGAGTCGACGAACTCGACGATGAGCTCGACGAAATTCTGAAACTTACCGGGTGTACCGCTCGTCGCATTGCGCGCGGCGAGCCAAAACGAGCCGCCGAATACGATGGCGAGCAAAACGGAGAAAAAGACACTGTCGAGATGGACGACCGAAAAGTCGACGAGAGTCGTTTGCTCTTTGTTCGATAGAAAGCCGAGATGGTGAAGAATGTACTCGGACGAACTCATCGTCTCCGACGCTGCGTGCTCTGCTGCCATGTCAGGCAAAACCCCTCAATCTCTTTCCGCGCGCGGCGTTGGCCTGCCACCTAACGGCGGCAAGGCGTTGGCTAACGCTACCCAGTACACGAAGAAGGTTGCTACGTAGGCGGCGAACATCGCGCCGGGCGAAACCTTCATCGACTTCAGAACGACGATGAACAAAGCGACGACGACCATCACTTTGAACGCCTCGCCGACGTAGAACGCACGCACTGCGCGTTGTGCATCGACTCCTGTGCCGCTTCCGAAGCTCAGAAGCGCCATGGCCAAACTCGCGAGCGTGCTGATTCCGCCTCCGAGGAGGGCGGAAACAGCCGCATTCGAGCCGGCAACCCAAAAACACACAAGCGCAACGGCCGCTGTCACAGCCGCCTGGCCCAGCACGAGGCTGTAGACCAGCCGCCGCGCACTGCGCAGGTCGATCGCAACTGCCATGGCTTCCCGCTTGAGACGCCCGTTCTGGGCGCCCGTTTTGAACAAAACTAAAAGCCACTTCGCGCGCTCCTTTAAGAGGGAGCGGCGGCCTCGCTTTTACTTTATTCAGCAGCCACTTACGTGGCTCGAATGCGAAGCCGCGGGATTATAGGGAGCCGCCGCGCACGAGTCCACAACGAAACGTGTTTTCAGCACACGTGCGGGTGAGCTACTCCTAACGAATCTATCGCTCCGAGTTTGCAGAGATATTTTCGGCGCCGAAATGGTGCGAATCGATCCCTCGGAGGTAAGACGCCGCGCTCTGCAATGGCATGGATGGAGAGATGACCGCTCTTAAGCTGATTGCTGATTGAGCTAATAGCTAATTGATATGAGCAAGAATGCCGTCCAGCTCTTCCAGGCTGTTGTAGGTCACGACGAGCTTCCCCTTGCCGGAGGCGCCGTGCTGGATGGCGACTTTGGCACCGAGCTTCTCGGCCAGATCCGTTTCGAGCCGCTGAACGTTCGGATCGGTTGTTTCGCGCGTCTCGGGCGCAGCGCTGTCGGCAACAGGCGTCGTCAATTTCCGCACGATCGCTTCCGTTTCGCGAACGGAGAGCCCTTTCTTGACGACAAGGGCCGCCACATCGGCTTGTTGCCGTCGGTTACCCAGACCTAGCAACGCGCGCGCATGCCCCATCTCGACCTCTCGCTTTTCCAGGAGCTCACAGACCTCGGGGGCGAGATCAAGCAGCCGCAATAGGTTGCTCACCGCTGCGCGCGAACGGCCCACTGCATCCGCGGCTTGTTGATGGGTGAGCGCGAACTCCGTGATCAGTCGATCGAGCGAGCGCGCCTCTTCGAGCGGATTCAAGTTCTCGCGCTGAATGTTCTCAATCAGCGAAACAGCGATGGCCGCTTCATCCGGAATGCGTCGAACGACAGCGGGAATCTCCGCGAGCCCCGCCATCTGCGCCGCGCGCCATCGGCGCTCGCCGGCGATGATTTCGTACCGCTGAGTACCACCGTTCGTCTGTTCGAGCGGCCGCACGACGATGGGCTGCACGACGCCCTGTGCCTTGATGGAGTCCGCGAGCTCTTGCAGCGTCTCCTGTCGCATGTCGATGCGCGGCTGGTACTTGCCCCGCTGCAGGAGATCCAGTGGCAGCTTCGCCATCTCATCGCCCAGCGGGCGAGGCGCGGACGAAGTCGCCGGCGTGTTGATGGGCGTGGGACGCGCAGTGCCTTGACCGAGTAGGTCCGCAAGCCCGCGACCGAGAGTTGGTTTTTTCTGCATCATGTTCGTCCCATAATAAGGGTGCAATGATAGCCCGCAAAAGTCGCGCCTTTTGCCGGCGAGCTGAAAGGGTCGCAGGCTGCTTTCAGCAGAAAAGTAGCGGCGCGCAAGTTATGGCGCTTTATAGCAAGGAGGGGGACATGCGACGAGTAAGCTTTGTGCTCATGGCGACGGTGCTGGCTGCATTCACCGTGGCTGCGGCGGATGCGCCGAAGATCGATCCTGCAATTACCGCCGCCGTCGAAAGCAAGGATCGCCCTGCGGCGGATAAAGAGCGCGACGGCAGCCGCAAACCCGCGATAGTGCTGCAATTCTTCGGCGTGAAGCCGGGTCAGACGGTCATCGAATACTTTGCGGGCTCCGGCAACACGGCGGAGCTGCTTTCCCGGGTTGTCGGACCCAAGGGCAAGGTCTACGCGCAGAACGCACCCAAGTTCATTGAGGATCCGAAGCGCGCGGCCGCCATCGAAGAACGTCTCGCGAACAATCGCTTGCCGAACGTCGAGCGTCTCGACAAACCGCTCGATGCGCTGGGCTTGCCGAAGAATTCCGTGGATGGCGCGGTGATGAACCTCGTGTTTCACGACTTCTTCTGGCTCTCGGACAATGTGCCGGGCATCCTGAAAGACTTGTACGCGACTTTGAAGCCGGGTGGATTCGTGGGTGTCGTGGATCACTCAGCGCCTGCCGGCACCAAAGACCGGGATGCGAAGGATGTGAAAGGCAACCATCGCATCGATGAAGAGTACGTGAAGCAACTCTTCAAAGAAGCCGGCTTCGAGCTCGAAGCGCACAGCGATGCGTTGCGCAACTCGGCGGACGATCGCTCCAAGCCGTTCTTCGCGCCGGAATGGAAAGACTCCGACAAATACACCGATCGCTTCGTGCTGAAATTCCGCAAGCCGAAAAAGTAAGCGCCTCGCACTCGTTTTTCGATGAATGAGCCGCGCGCCGGATTAAAGCGCGCGGCTTTTGCGACTGATGCTCCAAAAAAGGCGCCGCCGGCGGCTTTTTTCCGATGAATTAGTCCGGGCGGGGCCTTGCGATCTCGGACTCGGCGGACTCTTCGGCCGGCGCAAGCTGCGAGCCGATTTCTTCAAGCGCCGGGTTTTCAGGGCCTGCGATGAGATCGCCTTCGAAGTTCGGTACGCCGCCACCGTAGGCCGGGTCCGAATCTAGCGCGGAATCATTAGCGGCTTCTTCCAGAGGCACCGGCAGGCGGGCGGAGTCGGCCTGCGCGCCGAAATCCGAATTTGCGCTGACGCTCAGTACTTCGTTACTACGCTCGCCGATGTCGGAGCTGTTCGTGGAGTCCGTATCGATGTTCTCGGCAGCGCCAGCCGCTTGGGTCTCTTGCCAGGCTGAACTCTGAGCGTTCGGCACCCACGAATCGTTCGCTGCCTGTGTGGTGATAGCGGGTTCGATCTCAGAAGCGTCTGCCACGCTTGGCGCCTGTTGGGCTGCCGGGTCAGTCGATGTCGCGAGCTCAATGAGTCCGTCAGGCTCCATTGCACCCGTGTCTTGCGGCGTGGTGGATGTCGGCGCGACTGGAGGACTTTGATCGTCTTCCTCCTCGCGGCGAATCATCTCGCCGGCCAGCGCGAGATACGCAAGCGCGCCTCGCGATTCGCGATCGTGCAGCAGCACCGGCTTGCCGAAGGATGGCGCCTCTGCAAGACGAATGTTTCGCGGCACGATGGTGCGAAACACCTTATCGCCGAAATGCATGATGAGTTGCGCGCTCACTTCGTTCGCAAGGTTATTGCGAGGATCGAACATCGTTCGCAACAGGCCTTCGATTTCGAGGCCGGGATTCACCGCGCTACGAATCTGGTCGACCGTCGAAATTAACGCCGACAGGCCTTCGAGTGCGTAGTACTCGCACTGCATGGGAATGAGAACGCTGTCTGCCGCGACGAGCGCGTTCACCGTGAGCATGTTCAGCGCCGGCGGGCAGTCGATGAGAATGACATCGAACGCATTGCGCACCGGCTCCAGCGCTTCACGCAGCTTCATTTCCCGACCCTCGGTCTTGCCCGTGAGCAAGCCGACTTCGGCGGCGGTGAGATCTTGATTACCCGGCAACAGCATGAAGTTCGCCGGCTCGAGCTGCAACAGTGCGCCGGCGATCTCCGCTTCGCCCAACAGCACTTCGCACGAGCCCGCGACGATAGACGCCTTATTCACGCCACAACCCATCGTCGCGTTGCCTTGCGGGTCGAGATCGACAAGCAGCACGCGCCGCTTGGTGGCTGCGAGCGAAGCGGCAAGATTCACGGCCGTGGTGGTCTTGCCGACGCCGCCTTTCTGATTCGCGATGGCGATGACGCGTTTCATCCGGCGAGTCTACAGGGTCTGCGGGGCACGCCCAAACACAATGGCCCTAGGAGTCCGTTCGAGGAATAGATCGCCTGCTGCGACGGCGCCCATTGCTTGGACAGATTCCTAGTAGGCAAAAGTTGCGCCTTTTGCCCAGCGAGCCGACAAAACACAGCCGCAGGCTGCTTTCAGCAGAAAACTAGCGACACTGATTACGCCAAGACCCTCTTTGCAACGACAACAAAGCGCTCCTCGTTGAGTCCCGGCACCACAAGCGGTCGCACTTCCTGAATAGTCCAGCCCGGCGTGAGGCCACGAGCCTCTTCGTGCGCGTTTTTCCCTTTCATGGCCAGTACCTGCGTGTCGGGCCCGCACAGGGGTGCGACTTTCTCGAGAAGCTGAGACAGAGGCGCGAAGGCGCGCGCGACTACCGTGTCGGCACGGTCCGAGAGGCTCATCGACTCGACACGCTCGTGAGTCGGAACGACGTTTGTAACGCCCAGTGTTCTAACGACATGGGAGATAAACCGGACTTTCTTGTTATTCGAGTCGATCAGCGTGAAGCGTCGGCCGGGATTGACGAAGGCGAGCGGGAGGCCGGGAAAGCCCGCACCGGTGCCGACATCCGAGACTATGGTGCCGCTCAAGAGGGTGTGGATGCACAAACTATCCAATAAATGATGGGTGATGCGTTCAAAGCGGCCGTTGATGGATGTGAGGTTGTAGGCGCGATTCCAGCGATCGAGCTCGTCGAGCAGTTTTAGCAGCCGATCGACTTGCGTCGCGTCGAGCTCGAGTCCCATCGCTCGAGCTCCGTCGATCAACACTGCGCGTTCGTCCATGCGAGCTGTCGTCCGGTCGACTGTATGGTCAGCGATTCGTGACCATCGTGGCCACAAGCTCATTGACGGAGAGCGCATCGAGCTTCTCAGCCTGCGCGAACAAAGCTTTGACGCGCTCCGCTTGCTTAGGCGGGAAGTGAGCGTCCACTGACGACTCGAATTTCTTTACCAGCAGGGGCATGCCTTCGGCGCGACGTTTGCGATGACCAATGGGGAAGTCCACTTGAACGCGCGCAGTGGCGGAGCCGTCTTTGAAGAAGACTTGCAGGGCGTTGCCGATGTAGCGCTTGTCGGCTGCGTAATACTCTCGAGTGAAGGTTTCGTTTTCGCGAACTTGCATCTTGGCGCGCAGCGCGTCGATGCGCGCATCGCTCGCTATGCCATCCTCGTAGTCTTCGGCGGTGAGCCGGCCGAAGATCAGCGGCACCGCCACCATGTATTGAATGCAGTGATCGCGATCGGCGGGATTGGCGAGCGGCCCGGTCTTATCGATGATGCGGACGCCCGGTTCCTGCGTTTCGATCGTGATGCGCTCGATGTCGTGCAAGCGATCTTTCACTTGGGAGTGCAGCTGCATGGCGCACTCAACAGCGGTTTGCGCATGAAATTCCGCTGGGAAGGAAATCTTGAAGAGCACGTTCTCCATGACGTAAGAGCCGAAAGGCTGCGGCAGCGAGAAATGTTTGCCTTGGAACAAAGTATCGAAAAAGCCCCACGTTTTCGCACTGAGCGCGGAGGGATATCCCATTTCGCCGGTGAGCGCGATGAGCGCGTGCCGCACGGCGCGCGACGTGGCGTCGCCCGCGGCCCAACTTTTGCGTGAGCCGGTGTTTGGAGCGTGACGATAGGCTCTGAGGGCGCCGCCATCGATCCACGCATTGGAAACCGCATTCGTCACTTGTTCCAGTGTGCCGCCGAGCATCGCAGTGACGACCGCGGTGGAGGCGACTCGCACGAGAATCACGTGATCGAGCCCCACGCGATTGAAGCTGTTCTCCAAAGCGAGCACACCTTGAATCTCGTGCGCTTTGATCATGGCGGTGAGCACTTCGCGTGCTGTCAGCGGCTTCTCGCCCTCCATCACCCGCTTTCGCGAGAGATAGTCCGCAACCGCAAGAATGGCGCCCAGGTTGTCGGAGGGGTGGCCCCATTCGGCGGCGAGCCAAGTGTCGTTGAAGTCCAGCCAACGAACCATAGCGCCGATGGAGAAAGCCGCCTGCACCGGATCAAGCTCATAAGAGGTGCCCGG
>Ga0307515_10007603_pt1 | contig 21386 bp, 11 predicted proteins | sample 17_EM_MG_FD_194513 | JGI IMG/M metagenome (GOLD analysis project Ga0307515, IMG submission 194513) | Populus trichocarpa ectomycorrhiza microbial communities from riparian zone in the Pacific Northwest, United States - 17_EM | ecosystem: Host-associated > Plants > Roots > Unclassified | place...
TACAACAAGTTTCACTTCATGTTCTACCTGCAATGTAATTTTTCATCAGAACAAATTCAAAATCATACAATTCTTCAATTATAACTTCTGATTTTTTATTTTTCTTCTTATATCATATATATATATATATATATATATCATGTCAAGAATTTTTCTTGCTTAATTTAGAGCGTGTTTGGCAGTGTGGTTGCGGGTGCTTTTCAAATAGCTTTTCGTGCCGAAATGCATGCCAATGATGTTTTTTTTTATTTTTTAAAAATCATTTTTGACATCAGCACATCAAAACGATCCAAAAAGTACAAACCGCATTCAATTTTAGCAAAAAAAAAAAAATTCAAATTTGGACGAAACGCAGGTACAAACGCAATACCAAACGTTCTCTTAGCCCATAGAAACAACAAGAGGTATATATTTACATAACAAATAGTTTTTTTTGGTAAATCTCAACAGTAGTCCCCAAATTATAACACAAATCTCAATTGAGTTCCTGGAAAATTATTTTATCTCAATTGGATCCCCAAGATTTCAAAAATAAACAATGAGTTTTTGGTCTCAACTCTTCAAAATTCTTTTATCTCAATTTTTTTGAATTAGCATTTCGAGAGATAAGAAGGGTTTAAGCACATATAGGGATAGGGCAAGAATTCATTGTTCAAAATACAAATAAAAAGGATATTTTTAGCTTGACAATTTTATAACATAATAGTGTGTATTTTAATGGCTCTGATCCTTTCTGTATGTATTGTTTTTCAGATTAGCCTAAACCTTTATATATTCTTTAATTGTTAATTATATGTTTAATTACAAATTGTCCCTTCGAAGCTTGTTAATTTTTCAATCAATCACATACAATTTACTTTTTGTCAATTATCTACTTGAAAATTCAAGATTGCTTTCAATGGGAGGAATCCATTAATCATAATGGAAATCAATGAAAAAGAGCTCCCTTTTCACATTACTTACATTAATTTTAAAATCATCAAACACCACTGATGGAAAAATTATGTATAAACTTTTTTAAGAAATAAATTACAATAATCTCATATTATGTATGCATGTGTAACACATGGTTTGATGAAAGTGAAGTGCCAATTGAAATAATTAATATGGAAATAGGTTGAAAATTAACGAGATTATAAAGAAAAATAAGCAAAGATTTCTATATATATATTAGAACATATTTTATCCTAACATTTGGTTATTATCTTGAGACAAAAAAAAAACTTTTAAAATGATAAAAAAAAATTTCAAAATTATTCACTAAAAATATTTATTTTATATTTATTTTATTGTTGATTCAACTAAATACATTTTTATCTCTCCTATTTAAAACATTAATCAAACACAATTTTACGATATATGGAAAGCATATAATATAACTCTCATGATAATCTTGATCGTTTAATTTTCTTATTATCTTGCTTCAAAAAATAAAAACGCAGATAAAATTAGTAAAAAACTATTTGCGAATTGCTGAAATATAATTAAGAATCTTTGACAAAAGATAACACGTATAGTTCTGAAAACAATAGTTCTTGAATAGAGAAAAGCTTTGGCATGCATGCATGAAAGCATAACTAAACGACGTTTAATTAGTACCTGATGACGAGCGATTGTTATTATCTGCTCCAAGATTGTGGATACAAGTGCATCAGCCATTGTTGATTTCGATATTTGATCGGAGGAAGAGGAAGGACAGAGAGATCAAAGCGGGTGTTAATATTGATTGATGGAATTGATGAGGAGCTGAACAAAGGGTTGTCAGCCTTTCACAGAACGTCGGGTTTGAGCCTTTGAGCTTCTGTAAAAAGCATAGTATTGATGCTTAATTGGAACGCAAGTAAAAAATAAATAAATGCAAAGCTTATACCAAAACCAGTTATGAACGTTCTGCTTTGCCATGATAAGTAATAAAAAACTTAAAAGCAAAATTTACTTTGTAAAATATATACAATAATAAAACAATATAATTAATAAAGACTAAATAAAATATATAAAAATAATGAAGGTTAGGGGATAAAGACAACACTTTTATTTTGTATAAATTTATAATTATATATGTATGTCTCATTCTCTTAACAATATTTTTATTTATAGATACATGTATATAAATACTTATAAATTTAGAAAATCATTAAAAAAATATAGATTTAAATGAACTTAATGATAATAAATAAATATAATAAAAAAAAATGTGGAAAGGTATCTAGACAGTATAATTTAATAACAGTAAATCATTGTTACTTGAGAAATGAATAATTAATGTAAATTAAGGGGTAAGTACTTGAGCTTAAGAATAAGAAAGGAGTAGTTTTGCGCATTAATTAGAAAGGAGCCTTCACTTGAAGTTTCCAAGGCAAAACAAAACAATGACAGTCGGTCATGAAGAACGCTTACAGAAAGCTTACGATCAAAAGGCATGTGGTCCTTCCTGTCTTTTCATTTCTTCAATGCCGCGTTGCTGACACTACGAAGACTCGGAGAAAAAGTAAGGAAAAATATGTTTTTTTTTTTTTTATGGTGATTTTTTTTTAATTATTGATTTTTTTTAATTTAGTCTTTATATAATATTATTATTAGAATTTAAAATTAATAATTTGTTTTAATTTGTTTTTTATATAATTATAATGGTTAATATTAAAAAAATAATTAAATTTTTCACTTATTATGTTTTGTTTTCCTCGCTCTTTTCTACTATGGTGTACATCTATTAGCCATAAACTATAAAAAATATATTATATAAATGATCCAAACCAAAATATGAATATATTTAGTAAAATTTAACCGAGAAATAGGGGATAATAATAATAATAATAATAATAATAATAATAATAATAATAATAATAAATAATTATCATGATCTCATAACTTGTAATTTAGATTATGAAATCGTGATAAATCTATAAAAAAAAATTAAAATTAAAAATAATAATAATTATAAAGTTTAATTTTTAATCAATTCAATATTAAAAAATAAAATTAAAAAAAATAATTAAAAAATAACACGAGTGAACACAACCACCCCGCAAAACTCGTAACCTGAGTTATGAAACCGAGATAACTATATAAAAAATAAATCAAAATAAATTATAAAGTTCAATACCTGGTAAACCTAATATTAAAGAATAATTTTTTTAAAAAAAAACTAAGTTTAAAATTAAAAAAAAAAACCTCAAAAAATTTGAAGATTAAAGTGAAAAAAACTTTGTATTTTAATATTCATTACTGTAGAAAAATATGAGGAGCTTTTAGAACATGTTAAATTAAATTATGATCAAGCTTGATTTGTTTAGTTAACGGTCAACCTCGAACACATATTTTATTGAGTCCATCTCGAATCAAGATCGAGTAGTTTAATTTGTTTTACAGGTCTAGAAATGTCTAGCCATGTGGCTATTGGATAAAAAAAAAATGAAATAAAATTGAAACATGAATGAGGCAATTCAAACAATTAGAGGGCAATTGAAGGAACTTGCAAGATTTAGGGACTGTTTAAATAATTTAACCTCAATGCCAATTTTATGAACTACTTCTCTTACTTCTCTTCAGATATTCACACACGCACGCACTAGACATTAAACCTTTGATGTTGTCTTTTTTCACTCTCAAATCTCATGGACTCAAAGCCAAACCCTCACTCAATCCTGTATCTTACACACCTCTCAAAATACTATGTTACTACCACAACACTACTGATAATAACGTCGATGACAACAACATCAACAATGGGTGTAACACCCCAATTTCACCACCACCACAAAAACAACATTTACAGCAGCAGTCTCTTGTTAGATCAATTTGTTCACTTGTCTGTGAATCTTACTCCCAACAAACCCCACATGTGAGACTGTTGCAATCTCCAAGTATCAATCTTTCTGTAAATCCTGATTCATTAACCCATGAACAGGCTATCACTGTTGTTGCTTCACTGGCAAGTGAGGCAGGGTCAATGGTGGCATTGAGTTTTTTCAATTGGGCAATTGGGTTTCCTAAATTTAGGTACTTTATGAGGTTTTATATTGTTTGTGCAACTTCTTTTATTGGTAATGAGAATTTTGAGAGAGCCCATGAAGTTATGGATTGTATGGTGAGGGTTTTTGCTGAGATTGGGAAGTTTCAGGAGGCTGTTAATATGGTTATTGAAATGGAAAATCATGGGTTGGTTTTGACTGTTAGGACTTTGAATTGTGTTACTGGTGTTGCTGGTGAAATGGGGTTGGTTGATTATGCAGAGAACGTGTTTGATGAAATGCGCGTGAGAGGGGTTTGTCCTGATTCTGTGAGCTATAAGTTGATGGCTATTGCTTATTGTAGGATGGGCAGGATTTCTGACACGGATAGGTGGTTAAAGGATATGGTCCGTAGAGGTTTTGTTGTTGATAATGCGACTTGTACTTTGATGATTAGCACGTTTTGTGAGAAGGGTTTTGCGAGTAGAGTGTTTTGGTATTTTGATAAGTGGGTGGAATTGGGTTTAAAACCAAATTTGATAAATTTTACATCGTTGATTAATGGGTTGTGCAAGAGGGGTAGCATTAAGCAAGCGTTTGAGATGTTGGAGGAAATGGTTAAGAAAGGTTGGAAACCGAATGTATATACGCACACGGCCTTGATTGATGGGCTGTGTAAGAAGGGGTGGACTGAAAAGGCATTTAGGTTGTTCCTTAAGCTTGTTAGGAGTGATGATTACAAACCAAACGTGCATACATACACTTCCATGATTCATGGGTATTGTAAGGAAGATAAGTTGAATCGAGCAGAGATGTTGTTGAGCAGAATGAAAGAACAAGGATTGGTTCCTAACACAAAAACATACACTTGTCTCATTGATGGGCACAGTAAAGCAGGGAATTTTGAAAAGGCATATGAGTTGATGGATTTAATGGGTAAAGAAGGTTTCAGTGCCAATATTTTCACATATAATGCGTTTATAGATAGCCTCTGTAAAAAGGGAAGGTTTCTAGAGGCTTGTAAACTGCTTAAGAAGGGATTTCGACTTGGATTACAAGCTGATACTGTAACATATACCATCCTCATATCTGAGCTCTGCAGGCGAGCTGATACCAGGGAGGCCCTTGTATTTTTCAGTAAGATGTTTAAAGCTGGAGTACAACCTGATATGCATACATATAACACACTGATTGCTGCCTTCTCAAGACAAAGAAGAATGGAAGAAAGTGAGAAACTTTTTGCAGAAGCTGTTGGTCTTGGCTTGGTTCCAACCAAGGAAACATACACATCCATGATATGTGGATACTGTCGTGATAGAAATGTTAGTTTGGCTCTAAAGTTTTTCAATAGGATGAGTGACCATGGCTGCACACCTGACAGTCTTACATATGGGGCTCTGATAAGTGGTCTTTGCAAAGAATCCAAGTTGGATGAGGCATGCCAGTTATATGAAGCTATGGTTGACAAGGGGCTGTCCCCATGTGAAGTTACTAGGCTAACACTAGCATATGAGTATTGCAAACAAGATGATTCTGCTACTGCCATGGTTATATTGGAGAGGCTAGACAAAAAACTCTGGATTCGTACAGTTAACACATTGATCAGGAAGCTTTGTAGTGAGAGAAAAGTAGGCATGGCTGTATTGTTCTTTCATAAATTATTGGACAAGGACCAGAATGTGGATCGTGTAACTTTGACTGCATTTACTACCGCATGCTACGAGAGCAACAAGTATGCTCTTGTTTCTGACTTGTCTGAGAGGATCTCCAAAGGAATTGGTTAGCAGTCCAGTTTAATAAAAGCAAGTGAATTTCGTTGCTTTAACATACCTGCTTGGCGAGTTGCTTGGTGATTTTAAGGAGATCACTTTTCCTTACCAGTGGCATAGTTTTGATTTGGTATCGTCACTGGTCATTTCAAATCTTGAAGAATGCCATCTCACAACTCAAAATAAGGAATAAACAGCAAAGAGTGCATACATTTAGCAATTCAACTGAGTTGGCCGAGTTATTGACTGAATGTGGATTTAGCTTTCAAGTTTGTGAATCACCTCCCCACTTAGGAATCACTGTTCATTTTCTATGCAAGGCAAGATTGAGAGTTCTGTGAAGCGGAGTTGGAAGGTTGGAGTAGATGCTAGATGTTACTCGTGATTTTTCCCATCTTTAAACATTGATCACCAATATATCGGGCTTGATGCTGATGGAGGTGGAACTGAAACGCATTGAGCCACTTGAGATGGCTATGATGATTAAGCAATTCCAGATACGACCAATTTTCTGGTGTCCGAAGTTATATATTCTTTCATATACTTTCTTACTTTTCAGAGAAGATTGGGGAACAAGAGACACCTGATTTCGATTGACCCAGTGGCTGCAATCACCATCTTTACATGGGGTTGAGATTTTTTACTTGTTAAAGATGGCAAACTATAATTAGAATGATGCTAATTGTTTCTTTCTTTTCATAGTAATAAATTTATAAGTCTTTACATCTCTAATTAAGCATAACTTGAATATCCGTCTTAGTTTTCTTTTCTGTACCCGGTAAATGATATTTCTGAAATTTTTGAACTTGTAATGTGATGTAGGCCTGGGGCTGGGATACCTGTGTTTGGACTGGTTTCCCTTGTTAAGAAATAGCAACCAAGATGGTTAAAGATATCGAACAAAATCCAATTGAGATTTATTCTCTTGCTTTTTTCAGCAAAGCAGTATATGCTGCTAGCTGGAGGTGTAATCCGTTGCCATCGCGGATATCGTGCTAGACCTCTGTTGTGAGCTTGAACCAGAAGATCTCTGACAGCGTAATGCATGAATGATTCATTTTACCCTTGATTTTGTTCAGCTATAAGCACAATCTCGTCATTTGGATATAACAATCGAAATTGAGCTGAAGACGCATTGCAGAAAGCAAATCAAGATGAAATTCTAAATTGAGCTTCACACAAGTTACGCCACTGTACATTACAAGCTCTGTAGGCGTTGCAAGGCGGAGGCTCGATTCCTAAACCTTGGTTAGGGAGGATGTGAATGCTACAGCTAGGGAACTTTACCAATTTGCCAACTCCAACAGCCCTCAATTTAGTACTTGCAACTAGAGAGGCCCATCTAAAGCCTAACCCTTGGTAGTAGGAAAAAACAAAAAAATCTAAAGTCAAATGTTCATGCATACCCTTATGAAACACAGACGGCATGACGCTGCCTGATGATTATAGTGAACAGACACAAATTGATTTGCACATCTAGTACATTGTATGAACACGTCATCTAACTTGATTCAATAAAATTTTTAAACCAGTTCAAATTTGATTAGATAAATTTAGTTTTTTTTTTAAAAAAAATAAAACATATTATTTTATATTAAGCTCAAGAGACATTTATTATGAGTTGATCTAATAACTCATAATTCAGACAAGTCTCTTAACAGACCTAGCAACACAACAGACAGAAGACTTTAAATCAGTTTAAAACACAAGCAAAATGGAAAGAACAAACCAATGATTTGTGTGTTCACCAAACCCCACTTATTAGCACTTGGACCAAACAAGAACAACATCTCCTTTATCCTCCCACAATTATCTTTGAAGGTAAATTTCATTACTTTTCTATTGAATTCATTCTTGATCGTCTTCATAAAACCACGATCAAACTCAAAATCTTAGGTTACATGTGATTGATGATTCATATTTTGATCATAAATACCAATAGTTTCTGTGAATTGTTTATAGTGCAATCTTCAAATGGCTCGATCTGCAATTGATGAGACTTCAGATACTGGTGCATTTAAGAGAACAGCTTCAACATTTCGTAACTTCATTTCAAAAGAACCAAATTCACAATTCCCACCAGAATCGGGAAGGTATCATCTTTATGTGTCCTATGCTTGTCCTTGGGCTTCTAGGTGTCTTGCATACTTGAAGATTAAAGGACTTGAAAAGGCCATAGCTTTCACGGTAAATTTCAAGGGATTCTTGTGAAGATTCTAGTCTTTTGATGTCTATTAATATTTTGCTATAACATGTAAAGATCCAATCTTTTAATGACCAAAGTAATGTTTTATTATTGGATTTGGTTCAGTCTGTGAAACCCATATGGGAAAGAACAAAAGAGAGTGATGAGCATATGGGGTGGGTATTTCCTGCATCAGAGACTGAGGAAGCAGGTGCTGAGCCTGATCCTTTGAATGGGGCAAGAAGTATAAGAGAACTTTATGAGCTTGCAAGTACAAACTATGCCGGAAAGTATACAGTTCCTGTATGTTTAGTTACTTAAATTGTGTTTTTTGGTTTTTAATCTGTGCTTTGCGTCGGTATCTTGAATTGAATGATGGATTTTGGTTTATGATAGGTGCTGTGGGATAAGAAGCTCAAGACAATCGTTAATAATGAGAGTTCAGAAATTATTCGTATGTTTAATACTGAATTCAATGATATAGCTGAAAATGCAGCTTTGGATTTGTATCCATCTCACCTGCAAGCACGAATTGATGAAACCAATGAATGGGTTTATAATGGGATAAATAATGGTGTTTATAAATGTGGGTTTGCAAGGAAGCAAGGGCCTTATGAGGAGGTGATCATTTCTCTTACTGTCTAATTTGTGTTTAACTGATTCCAGCTTTGTGTTTATGATCTCAATATGTCATTTGAAATCTTCTGTGTTTCTCTTTTGCAGGCCGCAATCCAGTTATATGAAGCCTTAGATAAATGTGAGGAGATACTTGGCAGGCAAAGATATATCTGTGGAAACACACTTTCTGAAGCAGATATTAAGTTGTTTGTCACCCTTATAAGATTTGATGAGGTAATAGATTTTCCCATAAAAGGAAAGTTTAGTTCAATGTATGTTGATATGATTGTTATCCTTTTCCCTCATCTTCTCAGCAGCCAAAAATGGCTTTTAGTAGAATATTAAAAAAAATCTCTGATTAGCCTTCTAGAGATTCCTAAGAGAATTGTGTTTTACACTAAAGTGGAACTGAACCATTTAGCGTTTCGAGACACAGTTTTATAGAGATTGCTTATAAAAAGTTGCATTATCACCTGTAAGCCTGTATGTAAACATTATATCCTTTCCATAATTTTGCAATTTCTTTCATACATTGCCTTCCCCAAGTTATGGAGGACCAAAGATTGGGGCATATGGAATAGATGGTTTTCTCCTGTTTTAGGTTTCCTTATTTGTCTGCCTTTTGAATGTCCAGAAAAAGCTTATGAAAGGTAGAACAGTAATGTTTACCCTTCTGTCCTAAAGATCATGAAACCTATAGGCAACCTTTTTAAAGTTTCTCTAATAGAAGTTCCAGCAACTTCTCCCATTTGGAAATGCAAGTAGAACAGTAATGTTTGTTATCCCATGGCATGTATGGGACTTGAGGAAAGAGAGTGAAAGGAATACTGACATTGAAATGAGAATCACTGGTAGAATTTCATTATTTCACAAAAATCATGCCCTTTTTTTGAAGCATAACAGGGAGCTTGGGTTAGTATGGTCAAGTTAAAGCCTTTTCAGAGTGTTACAAAATTCGCTCCCGCTTTACATTTTTTGAATGAAATTCTTCCATCTAGCAAAAGTATTTGATGGTCATTTTATTGCAGGTTTATGCAGTTCACTTCAAATGCAACAAAAAGCTGCTCCGAGATTACCCGAATATGTTCAACTACACCAAAGACATCTTCCAAATTCCTGGCATGAGTAGCACTGTTAACATGCAGCATATTAAGCGGCATTATTATGGAAGTCATCCCACTGTCAATCCCTTTGGAATCATTCCTCTCGGCCCTGACATTGACTATTCTTCACCCCACGACAGGAACAGGTTTTCTTCATAGATGCTTTATATCTGCGGATTGTAAACGAACCACAGTTCTGCAAAACTGAGGGCATGTATACGCTTGAATAAGTCGTTTAAGAGTGATTTTTATGTCACCCTGTTCTCTTTTTTTTTTACTTTCAGAATGATGTGTGTAATATAAGTTGTTGAAAGTGCTATTTCAACTTATCAACTTTCAGAATAAGAAAGCAACTGTTTTTTTCTTCTCATACTTTGAAGGTAACAGTAAAGTGTCGGTCTTTGTGCTACAAAGTTCATGGTGCATTGCTTATCATTTGTAATTACTCGATGTACTTCGGCCCCTTCCCCCTCTTCTTCTTTTTTTTTATTTATTTGTCGTACATATTGAGGCAAGAAACACCTCAGACCATCACTGTTGGTGACAACAAAACAGTATTATGCAGGTTTTCCTGTGTCTCTTCGCCATTCTGGAGCTGCAAAATCAATGTCTTACGGCCTTACAATAACAGAAGCACTCAGATATGTGGCAGCCAGATTGCAAGTACAATTATTTTGTGGAGTTTGTCCATTTGTGATCATACACACTGATATGCATAACTGAATCCAACCCTAAAATTTTCATGAACTTGAAAATATTTCTCTTAAAATTCTGTATACATTTCCAAATACGCCATTACAACAACAACCAAGCTCGATCTCAACCTAGCTGGAGTCGGCTATATGTATCAGCATAGCCTTCTGCGTCATTCTGCACGATCATACATCAAACAACCATTACAACATGTTAATAATAAGCCTATAAGCAACACAAGAAGAGACAACCTTGAATTGAACCCAAAAGATTAAAAAAAAATGTTTTGCTTCAACATTATTGTTATTGCTATTCTTGTTGATCATTATACATAAAATATATCATTCTTGTTGATGTGAAGAGAGACAGACAGAAAGTGCAAGCTGGGCTTCTTGGCATTGAGACCGTTTAAGTTTGGTCCCACCACTTGAACACAAACTACGAACAGCCTCTGACTCATCAGGACATACCACCGCTACCATGCACTCTGCTAAGGCCCTGTTCAGGTGCCGACACGCCGTTTCCCGCCCTGTTCCCGCCGGGACACGGCGGTGGCAATCATAAAGCGCCTTGTGTAGCCTCTCGCACTCCATCTGTCGTGCCATCTTGAAAGAGATCCTCAGATTTGTTGAATTCTTGTATTGGTTTGGTGGGTGTTTTATATGAAAGGTTTTAAACCCGACCCGGTTTGATGTTTGGGTGTTTTGAATCCACATGGGCTATGGAAAATGTGACCCAAAACCAAATAATGGGTTTAGATTTGTGATTTGAACTTGACCCGGTTTACTCATGGGTTCGTAGTTTTCTTTAACCTAGAATGGCCCACGACCCAATTTATATACACCTATATAGCTATATGTGTTTATATAAGAAGGCAACTATTTCAAATTTATCAGCAAACTACAAAAAATAATTTTCAATATTATTTGAGGTGGTAAGCAGGTTTGCTTCTCATGCCAATTTTTTGTGTTGGAAATTAAGAGAAGACAACGATAAAAAAAAAAAAAATTGTTGAATACGCTAATATATATATATATATATATATATATATATATATATATATATATATTTAATTTGAAATTAATTAATTTAGTGTAGATTGAGTCTGTTGATTCAAGTTAATTAAAATAATGTTGTTTTAATTTTTTTTTAAAATAACTTTGTAATGTGTTTTTGATATTGTAATACAAGGTGTTTTTTAAAAGTATTGTTCATCTAAAAATACATTAAAATAATTTTTTTATATTAACACCAAAATTGTTAAAAAAACACAGAAAAAAACATCAGTTTAATTCTTTTTCAAGTGAAATGTATTTTTTTAAAAATATCCAAAAACATAAACTACCACACTTCTAACCTCTCATAATCACCTTGGGAAAAATTATTGCAGATTTGAAAAAAATAATAATTTTGTTGTGTAAAATGAAAAGGAGATCAATTTGATAACAAATCGGGCAATAAAAAATGCAAGTGGATCAATGGGATGTGTAAGGCAGGGGCTATCTCTACATCACCATGAATAAGTGGGTCCAATCCTTGTTAGATTTATGTGCAGCAAATTTGAGTTATGGCCCATTTTCTTAATGCCCCTTTTACTCTTTTCATAATTTGAGTCCAAGTTTTGTTCTCTATTAGCAAATGCCATTTCAACACATTTCTCTCTTTCATCCCTCGGAATAGTTGATAGCATTGAAAGGAGGACCATCGTAAGTGGATCAATGGGATGCCATTTCATCCCTTGTCGACTTTCATTATTTGTTTTCTGATACATTTATGGATTGGTGCAAATGGGATAGCAAGAATGAGCAATCATTTTAGCATTTACTTGTGTTTATTTTACCCCCTTCTATTTTTAGCATTGATGGTGAATAAAAAACTGACTTAAATGTCTAGGGTTTCTACTCATGATATAAAACTTATTTTGTAAGTAATTGAGAAAGACAAACAACAAGTCAATTATTATTATTATTATTATTATTAATGTGAGTGTTCGCGCCAGCTTGCATGTATCTTGACTAATCCCACGGGCCTTGAAGTTAATGATTATGTAAGTCTCCAGTGAGTCTGAGGTTTGTGAGATTCGAACTGGCGACCTCTATTCATGATATGAAATTTGTTTTGTAGGTAATTGAGAAGGACAAAACATATATATAATAAACAAGTCAAATCTTTTTTTTTTATTATTATTATTAATGTAAGTGTTCGGACTAGCTTGTGCGCACCTCGACTAATCCTACGAGTCCTGAAGTTAACGACCATATAAGCCTCCAGTGGCCCTGAAGTTTGTGAGACTCGAACCGATAACCTCTAAGAAATAAACTTTAGACATGACTAGTTGAGTTACATCCTTCAAGATTACAAGTCAAATCTTCTTGGGCCAAGTTAGACAATTATTTTTCAAGATCCAAACCTATTAACCCATTAGTTAAGGTACTTGAATTTTTAAAAAGCTTAAAACATTAAATCCATTATACTTTAAATTAGATACTTTATTTACAATGTGTAGTTATATCGGTTTTGAAATTGTTACATAAATAATTATTGTATAGTTATGCTAATCACAATGTTTCATAACTTTCATCCAATCAAATAGAAAAACATACCATAAGCAAAATGCACAAAACATTTACCAATAAACTAAAATAACCAAGGTAAATAAGAAAGCAATAACAAGAAGAGAACATCACTTTACCATACCCATCACCCTGTAGATAGGTGATAATTGAATTATTTGGGTGAAGAATGTGCTACTTTTGGGGAGCAAATATGGATGGGACCCTAATCCCCCCACCAAGCTTAAAAATATCAAAATGGGATCCAAAGAAAAATTTTCTCCTCCATTGAAATCCTCGCCTGCGCTTCATTTTCCACCGAGAAATGTGATCACTCCAATCACTCCCTCCATAAATGATATGTAGCCAAAAGAAAAAGGAAAAAAGAGAAAGAAAGGATAAAGACATCAAAAAGGATGAAAGCAAATAAAAAGTGTTTGTAAGAAAATGGAAAAAATCCATTAATTATTAAACTGGTTACTTGTTATTACATTAATACAAAATCAATAGTAGCTGATACTATAGATATTTGTCCGGCTTCTCTCTCTCTCCAAATATTTTACTACCTAGTTCTCTCTGTCTGCCTAGGAAATATTGAATCTTTTTTTAATTTACTATAGCTTACTCCTCTTTCTCTCTTCCTTCACATCAATAGTCACATAAAGTTTTGAATTTTTTTTTAACTATGCAGAGCAGCAATCACAAATGAAAATGATTGTGTACTAGGGCATGGACAGCTTCAAGGGGCTATTTTTGGAGTCCCCCATCACAGCTCCACCTGTTTTGCTTGGTGAGTGTTGCTTAAAAATCTTGTTTTTAATTGTCTATCCTATCTGGGTTTTGCTTAATCCTTTTGTTTTGGCCTTAATTTAAATGTGGGGGCTGCTTGTTTTATCAATCTGGAGTTTTTGCTATCTGGGTTTGTTCAATTTCAGCTCATAAAAGAAGCTCCTTGGGATATTTTTGCTTAGTTTTTCAGAAAGTTATGTCTTTATGAAGTATGTGCTCAGTTTTTTCAAATAATCATGTCAGTTTTTGCCTTCATGGATTGGATATGTCTAACTTCTTTGTATTGGTTTCTCAAAGACTTGCGTTGACTTGCTGTTTTATATCTCTATTTGCAGACTTCTGGGTGATACTGTTTGTCCTTGATTGCTTTCTGTTTTATTAAGGTTTTCTGCATGGAAAACGATAACATTACTCCACTACCTATGTGTGCATTTGTTATGTTAAGTTTCTATTCCTGTGTTCTTCTTTCATTTCTCCTGATATCCTTTGAATAATTTGTTTCCTCTTTGAGCTTTTATCAGGATAGAGATGATAATGATTATTATTATTATTATTATTATTATTGTTATTGTTTTGGTGGCCTGTTCTGTATTCCATAGGCTCCCTAGTCTATAAGTTAAACATCTATTTATTCTAGTGCTTTTAGCTTCACATTAAGTGGCAGAATGCTTGTGTCATATGTGTTGGTCCTTGTTTTCTGCAACATCCACGATTTCCTATTTAGAGACATTCACTACAGGTGTTTTTGCAAGTTTATATATCTGGATTAGCTATAGTCTGGTTAATTGTTATTTCCTTTATCTATATATTTTTTTCTGAAATATTGTTTTGAAGTGTTCCATGTTATTGTATAGTGCGATTGTTCTTTAGTTTCATTAATTATTCTTACCCTTCAAGCACCGTGGTTTTTCCTGCAATCATCCCTTAGCTAAGTTTGAGAATTAAAGCTGTTTAATTTGTTCTTAAGATTATACAGTCAATATGTTTTCATGTAGGAGAGCTGACTGATGGACAGGAACAGATTAGGTTTAAGGATTCATCACTCTGGATCATCACAATCAGAGGAATCTGCTTTAGATCTGGAAAGAAACTACTGCAGTCATCCTAATTTGCTGTGGTCAAGTCCGTCGCCACTTCAACCTTTCGCTTCAGGTGGGCAGCACTCTGAGAGTAATGCTGCCTACTTCTCCTGGCCCACATTGAGTCGACTAAATGATGCAGCAGAAGTCAGAGCAAACTATTTTGGAAACCTCCAGAAGGGAGTGCTCCCTGAAACTCTTGGGAGGTTGCCATCAGGTCAGCGAGCTACCACCTTGCTTGAGCTGATGACCATTAGGGCATTTCATAGCAAAATATTGCGGCGGTTTAGTCTTGGCACAGCAATTGGGTTTAGAATCCGGAGGGGTGATTTGACTGATATTCCTGCAATTCTTGTTTTTGTTGCCCGTAAAGTTCACAGGCAATGGCTCAGCCATGTCCAGTGCCTACCTGCAGCCCTTGAGGTATGGAAATTGGTGCTTCCAGCTTTACTGTGGCCTCTATTTTTCTTCTAAAGACACTTGGTTTGTTTTATTTTATATGACTTTTGACTGACTTCATTGTTTGCTTGGGAAGCTAAGCTGCCTTTTCATTGTATGGGTCAGGGACCAGGAGGTGTATGGTGTGATGTGGATGTCGTAGAATTCTCATATTATGGTGTTCCTGCAGCAACTCCAAAGGAACAGTTGTATACTGAGCTGGTAGATGGCTTGAGAGGAAGTGACCCGTGCATTGGGTCCGGATCTCAGGTATGGGCACTTTAGTGATGATCTGATTCTTGTGCTGATTAAATTGTAGGAATGGAACTCATTAATGATAAAGTAGCACTATTTGTTGGGTGCTTGATAAGCTTTTTATTTGCTATATAGACAGTTTCGTAGTTCTTCTGGTTGATTGAAAGATGTGATAATTTAACAGGTACATTAAATGGCTGAACTAATTTTCCTGTTCTTGAGTTGGATATGTGCAAGTCTTTATGCTACTAGCCTAGGTCAAGTCTATTATATTTCCCATTCTAGAATGGTTTTTGCATTTTCTTTCGTACCAATAGAGAGTTTTAAAATCTGGTGAGAGTTGTTAGAAAATCTCTATCAGAACTTTGTGTGCAAATGAAGGTGTTATTGATATCATTTGGAATTACAGTTGGGTCTGTTTTGCTATTACTTTAGCAGTATTTATAATTTTTTTAAGGGAATGGCTTTGGTCATTCTTTTGTTTGCTGTCCTAATATATGTCCTGCATCTTATTTTGCTTAGGCGATGTATACTGTGTATGCACTTGAAAACTTGTTTCTGTTCATTTTGTGGAATTTACAAAATTGCTTTACATCTTTAGGTTGCTAATCAAGAGACCTACGGAACCCTGGGTGCGATTGTGAAAAGCCGAACAGGTAACCGCCAGGTTGGTTTCCTCACAAATCGGCATGTTGCAGTTGACCTGGACTACCCAAACCAGAAGATGTTTCATCCTTTGCCACCAAGCCTCGGACCTGGGGTGTATTTGGGTGCTGTGGAGAGAGCAACCTCATTTATCACCGATGAGCTTTGGTATGGCATATTTGCTGGAACAAACCCAGGTAATGTAGTTTTGCATTAAAATTTGTACAGCACTGCATATTTTGGTTTACCTCAAGTTTTTGCAGTTTGTGTTCTTCCTCTTAATAGACTATATTTAATGTCCTACTTGTCATGCTAAGGGATGGGTTATGCTGCTGAGTTTCTAAGACTACGTTCAACTAGGGAAATAGTTTGACAGATTAATCAACAGTTTTTTACTTTGAGGACATTTATGTTTGTTGGCTGGAAAGATCCAATTTAGGAGGGTATCGCCTCTTTTGGTTATTTGTGGATTTCACCAGGGGATATTTTCATTCTACATATGGAACTTGCCATGACACAGATTTAACTAATTAAGCGTTGGACATTGTTGCATCCTCAAGCTCCCTAATGTCCCCTTTTCAATCAAACAAGTGTCTGCAAATAATTGTAGTTCCTGCTGGCTGCAGGCGTTACAATCAGTAAGCTGAGGTGATTCAGCTCAAAGCCTAACTAACTTGGGTGTCTATCTAGAGCATTGGTCCACACATATCTTTAAAAGGTAGCTTAAACTGAAATTTGTCCAGATTTCACATGCCAAGCAAATTGATGGATACAAGATATTAGCAGATCAGTATAATGGGAATTTTAAACCTGACTCACATGATTCAAAGTAGATAGCATTTTATTAATCTTGAAAGGATCTAGCATCCTGCAAGGCAGACCAGACTGGGTTTGTTAATACTATTGTTGCATTAGTACATGGTAAAAATCTTGAAATTTTTGAATTAGTTATAAGTGGGCTGATCTTCAATGAGGATGCTTCTCTGAGTTTGTAAAATGAGGAGGCAGGGAGGAATTATTTATGGCTTGGATAAAAGTTGTTTAGATGAAATCTATTGGTGTCTGAAAATTATGGCTCATGTCCAAGGCTAAGATACTCCTCAGTGAATGTTAGAGAGAGAGAGAGAGAGGGAGGGAGGGAGGGAGGGAGGGAACTTAAAAATGATCCTTGTTCATCCAGGCAATTGAGTTAGGTATTTGTCTTCACAGACTACGCTTGTTGCAGATTTTGGAATATAGGGTTTGTGTATTGTTTCCTAACAGTTAGATTTATCTATCTTATATAGGGATGGTGCTGCAGTACGATTGCATATGAAATCATAATTGTGCTAATTGTTTTTTCTTCGTTTGCTGACCTCAACACTTACACATTACGATCCCTTGCAGAAACATTTGTCAGAGCAGATGGGGCCTTCATTCCTTTTGCAGAAGATTTTAACATGAACAATGTAAATATAACTGTCAAAGGTGTTGGTGAGGTTGGTGATGTCCATGTTATAGATTTGCAAGCTCCAATTAATAGTCTCATTGGAAGGCAAGTGGTCAAAGTTGGAAGGAGTTCTGGCTTGACTACTGGGACCATAATGGCCTACGCACTAGAGTACAATGATGAGAAAGGGATTTGTTTCTTTACCGATTTTCTCGTTGTCGGTGAGAACCAACAGACATTTGATCTTGAAGGTGACAGTGGAAGCTTGATTCTCTTAACAGGCCGGGATTGTGAGAAGCCACGGCCAGTTGGGATCATTTGGGGTGGGACGGCTAATCGTGGTAGGTTGAAACTTAAAGTTGGCCAACCCCCAGAAAATTGGACCAGTGGAGTTGATCTTGGTCGCCTTCTTGACCTCCTTGAACTTGATATCATCACAACCAATGAGGGGCTTCAAGGTTTGTACTTCTGAACTAATCACCCATCCTTTTCTCATTCCACATTATTGCACTTATCTTTCAGAATTCATTTGTATTTGTCTCCTTGTATATGGAGGGCATATTGCCAAAATCAAGGATATGGTAACAAATGATACGCATGCTTTGTATTGGATGTGAACTTTTGGCTGTGTTTTGATCAACTATTCCTGATTTATTTTAACAAAAAACAAGATGACTGAAAAAGAATAGAGAATGTGACTTTGGAGTTTGCTTTTGAAATTGAATAAACTACATTGGTATCAATCGGTGTTCATTTTACTGATGAAACTATTTTACTTGTGAATTATCATTATTACTTTTTGGAAAGTGAAATCTACTTTCAAATAAAATCTAATGCTATTGCTTTCTGAATAACGTTTCTGAATTCCAATAGCAATGATATCAAGTTTCCAACATGTGTTTCTTGAAGAGGTGATGCCAGCCTATGTAAGTTCATTAGCAATGATCTTTGACCGTTACATTTTGCACACATACAAATATGCAAGAGCTGAGAAGGCAAAATTTCTCTACAAGGACAAAATATTCACCTTTTATTGCTCTCAGAAAAAATTGAACCTGCCAGAGCTTTTCTTTTTTCCTTTTGTTTTCATTGCTTTTGATAGAAGATAAAGTTGACACTGTAATAGTTTGATGCAAAACGAAGGCCTAGTGTGTGAATCTATGGGAAAATGTAAAGAGAGAGTTAACAAAAAAAATAATAATAATAATCCTCCTGACATTAGACCTTACTCTTCAGTGAAATTTGTGTGCATGTTATCCCAACTTGTGATACTTTCTGACCTGTTCAGTTATTGATATAGCTGCAATTCAAGATCAAAGAAATCCGTTGGCACAAGGAATAGATTCTACTGTTGGAGAGTCATCTCCTCTAGACCGAGTGCCATCGAAAGAAAAAATTGAAGAAAACTTTGAGCCTCTAAATTTAAACATTCAGCAAGTGACAGGTGAAGGTGAGTCCCAGCACGGACAGACCCCACTTTTCATTGGCCCTGAATTTCATATAGAAGATGCGGTAGAAGCTTCTCCAAATGTGGAACATCAATTCATCCCAAGTTTCTCGGGGAGATCTCCAATGCATGATAACACACCCCAGGAAAACCCAGAATTGAAAAATCTCTCAGCATTAAGAAGCGACTCTGATGAGATGTGTTTTTCATTGCATTTAGGTGAGCCTGAACCAAAGAGAAGAAAGCAGTCAGATTAACCTTTTAGCATTGAGGAATCGAAATGAAGGTTCAATGCTGCTTGGAAAAACTCTTGAAAAATGGAGTTGCAAGATTGTTTACACATTCTTCCCCAGCTGCTTGGCCTTCAAATTCTGAATTGTAAGTATCCTGAAATGTTAAATTGCAAAGAGAAATTAAGGTTCATACCTCAACTAGGTAAATTATGATTCTTTTTTTCCATGTTCTGGTTAAGGTTACAGCTTTAGGTTATGTGAGTCATACATTATCCAGTAGAAAAATGGTTAGGGAGGTCCTTCATTAAATATGTCTTCAATTGTATTTACCTATGTCAAAATTGTTGTACCATAAACACTCCTAAAATGGGGGCATGAACAGTTAGTTAAACATAAAATGTCATTTTGACAAACCATGTCGGTTCTATCCTTTGCCCCGGAGGAGTTCTCCTTCGGATAAAACTTGTTGAAGCCTGTTGGAGTAAATAATGAATCATTTTAGTCTGCTGTCGACAAAGCGTATTGTTCAGATGTTTTTGCACTGTGTGTTTAGCTGTTCAGTCATTTTATTACATATTGTATTGGTACATATTGATCAAGATCTATTTATTTGTGTGATCATTTTGGGAAGGGGATTTACGTTGAACTTCTTTGATGAATTTGATATTGGTTTCCTTTCTTTTCAATTAACATTGCCTTTGGTTATTCTGTTGAGGTACTGAGGACATCAGAGTTAAATTCCCGTGTCTGGATCTTGATAGCCAGATGATGTCTATAATGATTTTCGAGGAACTTCAACTGTACCTAATTTAAGACTGAGAATGGTGGTGTCAAGACAAATTAGGAGCATGTTCGGTGTTATTATAATAATTGTTTTTTACTTGAAAATGTATCGGAATAATATTATTTTAAAAAATTTATTTTTGACATTAACATATAAAAACATTAAGAAAAAAATAACTTTAAACTAAAAAGAAGTAAAAAATTTTAAACTTTTTCAAAAACATTTTTCAAACTGAAAAATCATCAAGTGAGCTCTAGAAAATGTTGGTAAAACACAGAAATGTACCAGCCTTTTATTTTTGTCCCATAGCTCTTCCATCTCAAGCTCGCCACATACCATTCTCATTTCCATTATTGCTGGGGCATAAAATTTACCAGCTCCGCACCACAATCTGTGTTTTCTTTTCTATTGCTAGTAGTAACATAAAATGGAAGATAAGACAATACAAAAGAGTTCCTGACCTTATTATCACTCTACTGCTCCTGGTGTATGCATATTCTTTCACCTGTTTTATCATAACTGGATTGACATGATAATGTGAGAGAGCAACAGGGAAGGTTGAAGAACTCGAGGATATTCTTGTCCAAGGGCAACATTAAGCAGGCCCACTATTCCAACTTTTACCACTTTTTTGGAAGTTTGCTGGAATGAAAGAGATGGTGGTTTCATCTAGTTCAGAAGCATTTGGCAGCTTCTTGTAGATCCATTATTGGTAACAATCAATTACATTATCTTCTTACCACAGGTGTCAATCCAGTGTTAATTTTGCACTAGAAAGGCTGAGGAATTGATTACATCATGTTTTATTTTAGTAGTTGGTGCTCATTTGGCTTCCTTGAAAGGGAATATCAGATGACCCCATGAGTAAGTACTTTGCAATTTGCTTTTGAATGTGGATGTGCAAATTCAATCATAACTAGTAGCATTACATGACCATTCTTTACCATTTTCCAATCTCCCATGATTGCTTGTTGGAGATGCCAAGACTGTTTTCTCTTTGTGCTGATGGTATATCAGTAGTATATGCACGCAAAAACTAACCCACAGGAATTATACAAGTGGTTTGAGACTCAGCTATTAAATACGAGCCTCTTCGTCAAAAATCAATAGAGTTTTAGTTTTTTCTTTCAAATTTCTTTTATTTCGATCAACCGAGTTAAAATTCAACTCGAAACCCTCCTCGTATTAGATCTTGAGTTACGAGTTTTCCGAGTTTAACATACCTGTAACAGCTATGATTTGCAATAAAGTTATCATAATGATGGAAAGACATAAAAAGAAAATAGTACGATAAGTTGTTGGTCCATAAAGTATCCAAATTTATTAGCTCCATGATTGATTAATTGTGTAGGCTTTTCAGGGAACAATGTTCTACTAACCCCGTCTTGTTTCAAATGCCGTGTTGCTTTTAAGTCTA
>Ga0307515_10007604_pt1 | contig 21385 bp, 11 predicted proteins | sample 17_EM_MG_FD_194513 | JGI IMG/M metagenome (GOLD analysis project Ga0307515, IMG submission 194513) | Populus trichocarpa ectomycorrhiza microbial communities from riparian zone in the Pacific Northwest, United States - 17_EM | ecosystem: Host-associated > Plants > Roots > Unclassified | place...
CCCACCCCCACCACCGTCGCTCCCCCGCCACCCCAGCACGACCTCCTCCCCCACCCCGACCTCCCCCTGCGCGCCCGCCTCTCCGGCAGCGGCCTGCCGACCCGCCTGTCCGCCGGCTCCAACCGCCTCAAACCCGCCCCGCGCTCCCCGGGCCTGGCCACGGCCTCCTCAGGCGCTGGTGGCACAGGCGCAGGCGCGGGGATGCCCAAACCGGCATCCCCCGGCGCTGGCGCGGGCGGCGGCGACATCACGGCCCTCGGCGGCGTCGTGCTCCCCGCGCTCGAGTCCGCGCTGCACCGGCGCAGCTACAACTTCAACTTGGCGCAGAAAGCGGCGGCTGCGGCTGCTGCTGCGGCGGCGGCGGGGGAGGCTGGGGATCGGGAGGGAGCGGAGGTGGCGGAGGCCGCGGAGGCGGAGGCGCGGCGGCGTGGAGTCGCGCACGAGAACGTCAAGCGGCTGGTGCAGAAGGCTGCGCGGCTGTTTCGCGAGATCGACATGTGGGATGAGGAGGCGCCGGTTGGGATGGGGGGTGAGGTTGTTGGGTTTCTCGAGGGGTTTCTGGAGGAGGTGCTTGTTAGGGTTGAGGCGGAGGATGAGTAGAGGGGTTGGGTTGGGATGGCGAGGATGGCTCTTGGTTTTGTTGCTGATATGGGTGGTGGAAGGTTTTTATGTCTGTCTCTCTGGCTGACTGTCTGGCTAACTGTCCAGCTAACTGTCTGGCTCTCTGTCTTTGAGTGCGTGTGGTGTGGCGGCGGGGTTTATGATACCACCGTTTTCTCTGTTTTTTTTTGTGTTTTGCTAGCTTAGAGCATTGGTGTGTTGAGCGCAGGCAGGCAAGTGGTTGGTTTGCTGCGGTATCCCTTTTTTCTCCTTTGTTCTTGGCCCCGGGTGGGGATTGGGATGGATAGATGCCGTGTAGCGCCCCTGCCCCGAAGACTGGATCTGATTCTTGTGAGACTGTCATGTGTTGTTGCTGTGTGTATATAGGGGCTAGTGAGTAGGTGAAGCGGAGAGTTAAGCCGTGGCGGGATGAAGAAGTAGTTGCTTCTCCCGTTTTCTGATGGATGATGTAGCTGATATCCTAACGCTGCCATCTTGGTGATCCGTCACCGTGATAGCGAGCCTCATAGGGTCAGGGGATTCGTATGTTGTAGGATAAAAACCTAGAGAAAACTCAGCCTACGTTCTAGTACAGCGCTCAGATCAGTTCTAAGAAGCTCTGCTTATTATTCAAATGCGTCCGGAAATCGTGTCCGGCTCCTCCAGCACCCCTCCGGATAACCTCACCAGAGCTGACTCTAAGCGCATTCTATACAGAAGCCTCGAAGGGCCCAGCACACTCGGCAGCGGATCGGATTGATGTCCTGATACATGCAATATCCACACCACCTTCACGAAGTCACCCAGGTGCATGAACGTTCCTCCCAACCACTTAACCGCACATCCGGAGCACACATAAAGGAAGCAAAATTCACTAGTCCACACGACATATTTAGAAAGGGATTCTGCATACGGCCTGATCAGCTATACACTGCACAACCAGACACGCGCCAAAAAGAAAAAAAAAATCCAAGCATCAGGAGTCCCCCGCATTCCAGCGCCAGCGAAACGTAAACGAGGTACGAGCATCCCGCCTGTATGCACGCACGCTTAGAGGAACAGACAAAAACGGTACGAAGAGAGTAGTATACAAGGGGGTTAAGGAAGACACGCCGCGAGAATAATGATAGAGATAAAAATCAGGGTAAGGGGTAGGGGAGGGGTTTGAGGGAAAAAACAGAGTCGTATCTTACTTTCCCCGGCCGTGTGAATCAGGAGGGGAACAGTACGCGGTCTGAAAGAGAAAAACGATGAAGGGGAAGAAACGGATAGAAAAACTCGAACGTTTAGGACAGCGGAATTTATAGAGAAGCCTTCGGTAGAAGAGAAGCAAGCAGAACTGGTAAACATCTCGTTTTGCTCCAAACCCCATACGATTCCATAGCCCAAACCTACCATCAAAGTCAAGTAGAAAGTAAAGGAGGAAACAAAATCTGGGGAAATCGGGGAAGAGTTACAGAGAATAGAAAACAACGCCCATATCCTTGTCACGCCCAGCGCAAAACAAATGCCCATTTGCCCTTCCGTCACGAGTTCCGGCCAGCCAGGCCCAAAAAACCCCCGGGGCTTACTCCAGAGCCCCTTCGCCGTGGTAAATTTCCCATTTCCATTATTTTTTAAGTCACTATCGTGTACTGGACTTCTTTTTTCAGACAGCTGCTCTTATATGACGCCTTGTGCAAAAAAGCCTGATCCGGATCCCGTTACACGTAACGCTTGAGGATGCAAGACTCCCCCCCACCCCCACCGAACCCGGCCCTCCCGGTTTGGTGCCACATGATAATACAGATTTGAGAGGGAACTTTCGTAAAGGGACATGACAGCCTCAATGGCATCTGTTGCATTGCTATTGCCGTGTCCGTTGCTAGTGACTCGGCTGTTGTTGTTGCTGCTGCTGCTGCTGCTGCTGCGGCTGCGTTTGCGCGAGTTGCCCTCGTAATGAGCTCACCTCGTCTTGCAACCGCGCCATCTGTGCTTGATGTTCTTCCGTCATTCGCGCAAGTCTGTTCTCCATATCCCGCATGTACTGCCAAATGTCGATGTCTCGGCCGCCGAGAACGTCGCGCATGCTCCCGGCACTGTTGGTGCCGTGACTCGACATGCTGCCTTGATTAGACGTAGTACCGGGAGCTGGAACTGGTTGGTGCTGAAGCATACTAGGCCCAGCACCGTGAGTAGGACCATTGCCCTTCCCACCTTGCTGTGGGCCTTGTTTTGATATGGGCATTCTCATATCTGGCGGACCCAATCCAGGCAAAGAAGGCAGTTGAGGCACATTCGAGTTTGCGGGTGGAGCTAGACCCATAGGAGAGGACCCCCTACCGACTCCGCGTGCGAATTGCTGCTGGTGTATTTGTTGAGACATGCTGGGAGAACGTCCGCCAGGTAGACTTCCACCCTCTGAAATCCCCAGCCTGTGCTGCGAATCCGTTTGGCCCGGTGAGATTGGTTTGGGGCTTTCAGTCATTCCGCCTTGCGCAAACACCCCAGATTGGTTGGCATTGAAGTGTAATGACGAGAGACTTGACGGTGCTCCTTTCGGGCTGATGTTGGTTGGCTGGTCGCGTGAGGCCGTCGTACCGCTTGAACTGGGTGGGTACAGTGCTCTGACATTATTCCCCATTTGAAGCCGACTTGCGACGGGAGGGTAGGTACTCGAGTGCTGGTGATAAGATCCCTGTGTTGAGCCTTGGGTGTTCTGTCTTTTACGTGCAGGCTCACTCACTCTACGTCGACTCTCTGCATCTGGCTCATCTTCATCCATCTTGTCATCATCCCCTTGATCTCCATGGTAGAGTACGCCATCCATGCTCTCATCACCTTTACCGTCGCCCATGTCTTCGTCAATGCCAAAGCTGGATCTTCGCCCGGCGCATCCGCCTTGACCTTTGTTATGTCTTGCTAATGCATCTCCGCGAGCAAACCTGCGACCACATTTAGGGCAGGTATGTGGCCGCTCGCCTGTGTGGAGTTTTGTATGGCGTTTCAGGTCGTGTAACCGCCGAAACCTAGCTTGGCACGTAGGACATTCATACGGCTTTTCTTGGCTATGTGTAAGGAGATGACTTTTGAGATTATGATGCCTTGTAAAGTCAGTTGAGCAATATGGACATTTATGTCGCTTGGCAGACGGTGATTTTGGACTGTTTTGAGGATAGCCCGGAAGGCTCATACCTCGCGATGGTGCGCGAGGATCTTGCTCTGGCGGTGCGGGGCCTGGAAAGGTAAATGCTCTGCTGGTAGGGGTATCACCTGGCCCAGCAAAAGACGCGTTCGCCGTATTCTGCGAATTGGAAGCCTCCTGCACTGGTATACTACCTAGCGCGAGGGGGCCAGAAGTTGCTTCGGTAGCAGTCGCAGTCGGTGCTGTTGTGCTATCCGCAGACCCAAAACTTGACAAGCTGACGGGGCTTGTTTGCATGTTATCAACGGTGACTTGCTCTGGAATAACGATGCTCTTAGCCACTTTTTGCAGAGGTTCACTCATCTGATTTGGCGCAGGGGGAGCGTCCTTTGGTCGACTCATGGCTGTCTTGTCAGTCCCAAGAAGGTTATGAAGGACGTTCGCCGCTAGATTTGGGCTTGTCCCTCTGGGTTGTTCTTTTGCTTGCTGTTCTCGCAGACGACGCTCGTCTGCCATAGCAGCTGCCCCGGTAAGAGGCTGGGGAGAAGGTCTCGGCGATAGCCCTGGCCTGGGGGATCTGGATGAGAGGTGCACGCCTAAGCCGTGTTTCGTGGTTGAGGCTGAGCCAGGATTTAGAGATATGTTTGGATTAGGATCCTTCGCGCCAATTGGCTGCGCTACTGAGGATATCGATGTGGGTGTGTTCGGCGCATTCGCCGCAGAGAACGGACCTGAATGTGTTGGGGTTATAGCTCGAGTTGAAGCGGCCATGAGCAGATTGTTGAGAGGTTTTAGTTTCTAAAATGGAATGTGATCAAGTGATGATCTAGAGTTCAAGTCAGTTAACATGTCGCAAGAATATTCAGTACAACAAAATCGCAATTCACGCAAATATCTAAGTCTTATCCTCACGTCATTGACCATTGCGAGACCTGAGCGCATCACACTTACGCACCTTCGTTCGAGGATGCACACCTGCCGAGATAGCAGATATGCACAACGCAAGCGGTGACAAAACCCCTCCAAATTTTTTTATTTACCTCAGATAATACACATGACAGCGATCGCGACCATAGAAGTTACGATAGACTAAGTGTCAAGGGAAAGAGGTTTCGGGGGGGCGGTGTCAGGCGTGGTCGTGAGATGCTGGCGGGCTTTGGTATGAATTGCCTGGAAAGCAGCGGTTGCAGATGCTGCTGGACCGGGTCAATCGTTATGGGTCACCAGGAGAGAGCAGGGAGGAATAATTGCGCGGCGCAGGAGCGTTCGCGTGAGGATTTGCTCCACGAAAGGGTTCGAGCGGGCGTGGGCCGCTGGAGCCTCGATGCGACGGGATGCGGCAGAGCGTGGAACTCGGCGCTGACCAGCGGAGAAGGCTGCTGGGTGCCTCGGGGAGGCTGGGAGCTGAGCAGGGCGGACACGCCGGTGCTTGGGTGCCTTCGCGCAGCTAGAAGGTTTGCGGCGTGGTTGGAGTTGAGAGTGCCCGGGTGGAGTTGTGGTGGTGCTCGAAGGGCTCTGTTGCCGATGACGAGGTCGGCTGGAAAGCTGTGGCTGGCCAGACTAGGGAAGTTTTGTGCTGGGCGACACCCTCTTTCGCTAACAACCATGCGCTAGCTGGGAGAGGAGAGGATCTCAGAGATGGGGAGGAGGGCTAGGAGGGCTCCGCTCTTGGGCAGATTGGCCTTCGCCCAGCGCTGAAGCAGGGCGTGGCTGATTTGAATTTTTCCGCCCGAAGCCTCACGCGGCGTGCGATGGTTCGTCGTCGACGGGCTGAGGAGCAAGCAGGCTGTGCAGGAGCTTACCTGGAGGGCGAGGGGTGCAGGGCCGGGAGAGGGCAGCTACCTTGCACTGGCCTTGGACTGGCCTTCCTGGGGGTGGTCGAGTCGCACGAGACAATACGAACGCCACAGCTCACGCCCGACTCCCCACCGTTGTTCCTGTGCTTCTGGGGGGACTGTCCCGGAGACCAGAGAAACGCAGAAGGTGCTACCGCCGCCCTGGTCGCCCTGCCGCCGTGGCCGGTGGGGGTCAGCACGGCGTGTGAGGAGTAAGCCGCTGGTGCGAGTGGAGTGCAGGCTTCGTGCGCCTGTGGTGAAGAGCTTCGAAAGCCCGGTTGGACAGCGCGGCACTCGCACGATGATAATGGGGCATGGTGGTGGTGGCGGAGCTCCTGTCAGAATGGAGCAGCATCCGAGCGCCCCAAAGGGATTCGAAGTCCACTCATGGGACCCCCAGCCTCAACCTGCCTCTTGACGTCGCTCCCGTTGACATAAGGCCCACTACAGGCCCATCGCAGCCCGTCACCGCAAATACAGGCTGATCTTGAGGCGCCGACCACCGCTAGCCAATGGCACCGGGCCCGCGATGCCACTAGCCCGTCCAATCTGTGGCTAACCAAATATCGCGGCACACCCCTCGCCACATTTATTCCCTCCATCCCTTCAATCCCTCCAATCCCGCCGTTGCTCCCATGCCCTCCAATACCCTTTCGATACCCACGGCAGCACATTCAGCCTTCTTGCGAGCAAGCAAGAAAGCCTCGCAGCCAGTCGTGGCGTTAACGACATATTCCTAGAGGTTGGCAGGAGACGAGGATCGCCGATTCCGCCAGCCCATCCTCTCGGTTGCACCAGCTGCCGTCTTATTGAGGCAATGATGGGAGGATGGGAGAGTGGATGAGCGCGAAAGCGGGCATTGCGGCCCAGCCATAGCTACGTACTGCTATGTCTGCCAACCTACAAAGCCCTGACGGAGCGCCGTATTCCTTTATTTACCTCGGTTGAGTAAGACAAGCCCTCAGCCACCAGGGTAAGACTTTCCTAGCCAAAGTGGCCCGCCACGTCTTGGTCGCGCTCGTCATCTCCATCGCGATCGTCAGGCACGTTCCCTGTCTCCATGTTTTTTGCTCTGCTTTTATCGCGCGGATGTCCAGCACTTATTTCTGCCCTCTCTCTTCCATCAACCTTCGCCTCATGCAAAAACGGCAGACATGCAATCGAGCAGTTCCCCTCCCAAAAACATTTCCTAGAAGCAGCCAAACGAATACTATTATTAGATACTTTTCGGCTTGATATGCAGGGACCGTCTCGCGGTGTGCTTTCGCTTCTTGACACGGACTTCATCCCCGCAAACCGTGGACCACCAGGCCATCTATATCGAACATAAAAGCTACAGGGCTATGGCATAACTAGGCCGAAGACGGTCAGTTCCTTGGTGCATCATTGAACGTCCCTGGTGTGGCTTCAGCTACTTCTGCCGTCGTAATATCTCATCTCACAAACCAAAACCTCACATAAACTTGGAACAATCATGACCGAACAACATTCCTCATGAAACCTCTTAGGTGGTCTAGACTAATTTTCTAAGCCCAAAGAAACCTAGAAAAATAAGGAATAGTCAGCAAGAAGAGCACATTTAGCAACCAAAAGTTTAAAAACGCTTGCTTAACACTAGCCTCGTGAGGGAGTAAGAAGATAACAACTAGACACATACTAGTCGTAGTGCATTACGGTAGCTTCTCGGTAGTTGATCAGTAATTTGTCATGCAGACGCAATAAATTGGTAATGACTACTGGATGAAACCCTTTTGCATTCCAATTAATAGACTATCTATGTTTGCACAAATGAATTCTGCTAAGTTCTGGGAGACTAAACTAAAACCGAGAGTAATACATATGCTTAACCGTAGTCCCTGGCGCCAATTTCCACAAAACAAATTTAAAGCCGTTAAAGAGGAGTAATAAGGTGGGTGGATGGAGATCTACAGGATCCTAAGTTGCCCGTGTGACGGTGGCGCTGCCTCGTCATCGCCTAGATGGGGCTGCTCCGTTCTTGACGCCACAGTTGCCAGATTCGGTGGCTCGCCCGAGGTGGAGAATCCATGTAGAGAGGATGCGTTACTGCATAAGGAGGTGTTTTGGACCGTCGTTCAATTTCACATAAATTCATCACTAAAGAGTCAGAAAAGAGCCCTGTGCACATTAAAAGTTGACATATACTCACTCTCCAAGGTCATCATCATATGCTGTCGTGTCTGCCCTATAAGATGTATCTCGGGCTGCGACAAGAGCCACCTTGGTCTTTGCGGCCTTTGTTTTCTTTCCGCCCTTCTCTGCAGCCTTTTCCTCCTTCATCTTCTCGTTTGATAGCGTAGTCAAGCCGCTTGCAATCTTCTTGATCTGATCACTTGGAAGGTCCTTTGAAATTTGCTTCGTGAACTCCTGCAAAAAGAGCACATACTGGGCTTTCTTCGAATTTGACGAGATCAGGGGGACGAGGGACTCTCGGAGTTTGAGGAACTGATCCTTGGTTTGAGGGTTGAAGATGCTGAGGGAGGAGAGTTCGATGGATTTGGTGGGATCGCTCGAGTCTTGCAAAGTCACAGGCTTCGGTGCGGATCGATTCTTGGAAACTCCAATGTCGCCGAATAGATCTTCGGCGTGCTTGAGATCGGCATCCTGCTCCGTCTTACGGAGTCGCGCCCGCTTCTCTGCTTCATCTTCTTCCTCATCACTGCTCTCATCCTCTTCCTCCTGCTGTCTCCTTCTCATGGCCTCCATGCGTTTTTCTTCGATTCGCTCTGACCGAGACTTGTGATTTGCTTTTGCCTCGGCCTCTGCCTTTGCTTTTGCCTCAGCTGCTTTCTTGGCCTTTTCCCGCTCTACCTCAGAGTCCTCTGCAGCATCCCATGACTCCAAAACCTGGGAAGGGTATTAGCGGGGGGTATGCGACCGCATCGCAGAAGGATGTCTGGACGTACATCGCTGTCTTCTTCTTCATCGTCAAATTTGCGGCGTGCAATGGGTGCAGGCGGGGAGGACGGAGGAGTGCTCCCCTCTTCGTCATCGTCTATAGCAAGAGAAGCGTTAGCTGTAGTTTACCAAAAATCCGTTGAGGGCTTGTGCCAAGTGTGCACAAATTTATTTCGAGAAATGACGTACCCCATTTAGACGGCGCCATAGTAGTCAGACTGAGGGGAGGTAAGCTGCAGGTATTGTTCGTTTCTCAAGCTGAGAAGTCAAAGTGTTGAGTATGTATTTGGTCGCGGAAAAGTCTTCAGAGTGAAAGTCTAACACTCTGTTGAAGTGGGTCGAGGGTTGAATGTTAAATGTTAGGGAATCCAGAGGCATCACGCTGCAGAACAATAACTTTGGGCTCGCCCGGTGTGACTTCGCTTAGCCTCATAAGTGATGCCCAATCTTATTGGCAGCGCGAGCCGTTTTAAAAAGTGCACTACCGTGGACCGATCTCATAAGGCAGATTTCACATGAATTGCTTTTTTTCAAAAATTTCCATTGAGCACAATCCTCCGAGACGGCCAACTGCAATATCCTCCTAATAGGTGCAGGAATGCGTCAGAGGCTTCTGCCTGTGATACAAGTTTCATTGATTGCCTTCTTCTCCATACCAACTAAGATATCTAGAGCCATAAGTGTACATCATCAGGCGTCCGACAATAGCTAATGTCGTGAAAACCATCTCACTGAAAACTGCTTCAAAATTTAAAGTCCCAAAGCCCCATCAATCATCGACAGACCCGGGAAGCCCAGGATCGGTTATAGTGTGAACTTGTTTAAGGCGTCGCTAGAGGTAATACATGCTTTCGATAAATGCTACAACTCAACGAAGCAATCGAGAGCAGCTTTGAGAAGACAACTCAAGCTCCAAGGGGTTAAACACCTATAGGAAAAGATGGGGGCAGATATGATATGAAAAAAAATGGAGATATGCGATTGATGTCACTGCATTGTATTTAATAGTCTCCACGCACTTTATTTGAAAAAAGACTTTGGGGGAAAAGTTTCAGTCACCGTATTGCCTGTGGTCTTGAACGTGTGCGCTTAAACCTGCTAGCTTCGTGAGATGCTTCGAGATCCCTTCCCTTTCCCGTTTAGATCATAAAAGGAGACATGGCAAATGACTTCCACAGTGCATTAGCTCCTAAGCTTCTGTCGACAGCTGTATGCACATACTTCACCTATCAGATCTCAACTCAGGTCCATTTTAGTAATTGAGGAAACCAATTAATGAGACGGGTAAGCCTACAGGAAATAGCTGACGTACCCTGGCTCCACGTGACAGAGCTGAGTCTTGGCTTTGAGCTTCCTCCACGTTTTGTTGGAAGCCAATTCTCCTGAAAACATCACCACACACAACTTCATTTCCCTCCATCTTCTCTGCTGCGCTTCCGGCGTTTAAATTCTCTCAGGTCTAATTCTTCTTCTGCTCTTTTCTGTCTACCTAATTCTCGGGGGCTGAGTGCAGATTGATGAGGTCGGACTTGGCCGTTCGCAAACATGGCTCCTCTACCCATAAAGTTCACTGAGCTTCTCCAGGTATTTTCATCATTCCATTAGGCAGCCTAGAGCAGGACTAACGCCACCTTTTCAATAGTTAACGCAAGTCGACATCCTCGTACGTTATCTCCCATTCCGTTGAGCTCCAAGTGCGACCTGCAGCCTAAGACTCTCACTAACCCAACAAACAGCCAGCGTCGATAGGATTCAACTCATGTGTAAGTGACAATCCATCTCACGCTCCTGTCACAAGATTCGGCGCTGACGTTGTTTCAGACACTAGAATCCGATCACTACATCTGTGTGCGACAGAAGGTCGATGAGACCGCATCACCAGAAGTCATCATCATTGATCTCAAGAATGGCAATAATATTATTCGGAGGCCTATCAAGGCCGATAGTGCGATCATGCACTGGACCAAACAGATCATCGCCTTGAAGGCACAGTCGCGAACACTTCAGATCTTCGACTTGGCGCAAAAGGCTAAATTGAAATCCACCACAATGAACGAGGACGTGGTGTTCTGGAAATGGTTTAGTGAGACGAGCCTTGGCTTGGTCACGGATAACTCTGTTTATCACTGGGATATTTTTGACCCAAGCCAAGCTGCGCCGCAAAAGCTGTTTGACCGGAATCCCAATCTTTCGGTATGATCAAAGCTAGCCAGTATCTTCGTCAATCTTGTACTGACATACAAACCCGTAGGGTAACCAAATCATCAACTACAGAGTTAGCGCGGACGAGCAATGGTCGGTGGTAGTTGGAATTACGCAGCAACAAGGCCGCGTTGTTGGAAACATGCAGCTTTATTCCAAGGCGAGAGGTATCAGCCAATCTATCGAAGGACATGCGGCTGCGTTTGGTACCGTCCGCCTGGAAGGTGCTCCTGCAGATACAAAACTGTTCACGTTTGCTGTCCGCACAGCAACTGGTGCAAAGCTTCATGTTGTCGAAGTAGACCATAACGCGGCAAACCCTCCGTTCCCGAAAAGAGCTGTCGACGTCTACTTCCCAAGTGAAGCCACGAATGATTTCCCTGTCGCAATGCAAGTATCCCAGAAGTACAACGTGATCTATCTTGTCACCAAGTACGGCTTTATCCACCTCTACGATCTCGAAACAGGCGCTTGCATTTTCATGAACAGAATATCAAGCGAAACTATCTTCGTCACTGCCCCAGACTCAGAATCCTCTGGTATTATTGGAGTGAACAGGAAAGGTCAAGTTTTGGCTGTTAGCGTAGATGAGAACACCATCATTCCATATCTCCTGCAGAATCCCGCCAACGCAGAGCTTGCTTACAAGCTGGCATCACGAGGCGGCCTTCCTGGAGCCGATAATTTATATCAGCAACGCTTCGAGGGTATGCTCGCTTCTGGTCAGTATATCCAGGCTGCACAGATTGCCGCAAACTCCCCACGGGGCTTCCTACGGACACCTCAGACTATTGAGAGATTCAAAGCGGCACCACCGCAAGCGAACCAACTATCAGTCATTTTGCAATACTTCGGCATGCTCTTGGACAAGGGTTCATTAAACAAATACGAAACGTTGGAGCTTGTCCGACCTGTGCTGGCACAGAATCGCAAGCACCTGCTCGAGAAATGGTTCAAAGAGGACAAACTTGACTGTTCGGAAGAGTTGGGAGATATTGTTCGGCCACACGATTTGAACTTGGCACTTAATATCTATCGACGGGCTAACGTACATCAGAAAGTAGTCGCGTCTCTTGCAGAACTCGGCCATTTTGATAAGATCTTGCCGTACAGTGATCAGACTGGATACCGACCAGATTTCAACGTCTTACTTCAACACATCGTCCGTGTCAATCCCGAGAAAGGCGCAGAGTTTGCTACCAGCCTCGCAAAGCACGAAGCCGGACCCCAAGTGGATATCGATCGGGTTGTAGACATTTTCCAATCTCAAGGCATGATTCAACAAGCTACCGCTTTCTTGTTAGACGTACTCTCAGGTAACAAGCCCGAGCAAGGCCATTTGCAAACCAAGCTCCTCGAGATGAATTTGTTGAATGCACCACAAGTTGCAGACGCCATTCTCGGAAATGAGATGTTCTCATACTATGACAAGCCACGCATTGCGCAACTTTGCGAGAATGCAGGTCTTCTGACTAGGGTATGCGCATTTTATCAATACAAAAGAAGCATGATCTAACAGTTCATCAGGCACTCGAGCATAATGATGACACCGCTGCTATTAAGCGCATAATTGTCCAAACCGACAGGTTGCCTGAGGAATGGTTGATCAACTATTTTGGTCAGCTCACGGTCGAACTCTCTCTTGAATGCCTGAATGAGATGCTGCGAGTAAACATTCGCCAGAACCTTCAATCTGTCGTTCGCATCACTCAGAAGTATTCGGATCTTCTCGGGCCTACGAACATCATCGATCTATTAGAAAAGTACCGGACTGCTGAAGGTCTTTATTTCTATTTGGGTGCAATTGTCAATCTTAGCGAGGATAAGGACGTACATTTCAAGTATATCGAAGCTGCGACCAAAGTCGGTCAGCTCAACGAAGTTGAACGCATCTGCCGAGAGAGCAACTTTTACGATCCGGAAAAGGTAAAGAACTTCCTGAAGGAATCGCAACTCACTGAACAACTTCCTTTAATTATCGTTTGCGACCGATTCAACTTCATCCACGACTTGGTTCTTTACCTCTATAAGAATCAGCAATTTAAGTCGATTGAAGTCTACGTTCAGAGAGTAAACCCATCCAGGACCCCAGCCGTTATTGGTGGACTGTTGGATGTGGATTGTGAGGAGAGCATTATCAAGGGTCTCCTTCAATCCGTTAATCCTGCTTCCATACCTATTGATGAGCTTGTTGCCGAGGTCGAATCGCGTAACCGTCTAAAGCTTCTTCTACCCTTTCTTGAGGCTACTCTAGCAAGTGGCAACCAACAGCAAGCTGTCTACAATGCTCTTGCCAAGATCTACATTGACAGCAATAACAACCCGGAGAAGTTCCTCAAAGAGAATGATCAATACGATTCATTGGTTGTTGGCAAATACTGCGAGAAACGCGACCCGAATCTTGCGTACATTGCTTACAGGAAAGGACAAAATGATCTAGAGTTGATCAACATTACCAACGAAAATGCCATGTTCAAAGCCCAGGCCCGGTACCTTCTGGAGCGGTCCGACTTGGAGATTTGGGAGTATGTGCTAAGTCCCAATAATATGCATCGGAGATCTCTAGTAGACCAAGTCATCTCAACTGCCGTTCCTGAGTCACAAGATCCAGACAAAGTCTCTGTAGCTGTCAAGGCTTTCATTGGCAGCGATATGCCGTCTGAGCTTATTGAACTTCTTGAGAAGATTATTTTAGAGCCTTCAAGCTTCAGCGATAATGCCACTCTCCAGAATTTGTTGATGCTTACCGCTGCAAAATCCGATCGAGGCCGTATGATGGGCTACATCCATAATCTAACAAACTACACTCCTGAGGACATTGCCTTGCAGTGTATCGAGCTTGGCATGTATGAGGAAGCGTTCGAGATTTACAAGAAGGACAACAATCACGTTCAAGCATCAAGTGTTCTCATCGACCATATCGTTAGTATCGACAGGGCTCAAGAATATGCTGATCGCGTGGATCTTCCTGAGGTTTGGAGCAAGGTCGCCAAAGCACAACTTGACGGCCTACGCGTTAGTGATTCCATTGAATCTTATATCCGTGCTCAAGATCCCTCAAACTTTCTCGAGGTAATCGAAATTGCCACTCATGCGGGCAAGGATGAAGACTTGATCAAATTCCTCAGGATGGCAAGGAAAACTCAGCGCGAAGTTCCTATCGATACGGCTCTAGCTTTCTGCTTCGCTCGAACAAATCAACTTCCTGAGCTCGAAGACTTCTTAAGAGCGACTAATGTTGCGGACGTTGAGGCTTCAGGAGACAAGGCATACGAAGAGGGCTATCACGAGGCCGCCAAGATTTTCTTCACCAGCATCTCAAACTGGGCTAAACTTGCGACTACCCTTGTTCATCTTGAAGACTACCAGGCTGCGGTAGAGTGCGCCCGAAAAGCAAACAGCACCAAGGTGTGGAAGCAGGTTAACGGAGCTTGTGTAGCTAAGAAAGAGTTCCGTCTAGCTCAGATCTGTGGCCTGAATCTGATCGTCCACGCTGAAGAACTTTCAGATCTGGTCAAACAATATGAATGCAATGGCTACTTCGACGAGCTCATCAGTCTTCTTGAGGCTGGTCTTGGTCTTGAGCGGGCACACATGGGCATGTTCACAGAGCTCGGTATTGCGCTTTCTAAGTATCATCCGGATCGTGTGATGGAACACCTCCGGCTATTCTGGTCTCGCATCAACATTCCCAAGATGATCCGTGCTTGCGAAGAAGCGCACCTCTGGCCAGAATTAGTCTTCCTCTACGCTCACTACGACGAGTGGGATAATGCAGCACTTGCTATGATGGAGCGCGCCGCTGACGCCTGGGAGCATCACTCGTTCAAGGACACGATTGTAAAGGTTACCAATTTGGAAATTTATTATCGTGCACTGAGTCACTATCTGGAACAACAACCATCGCTGTTGACCGATCTTCTGCAGGCACTGACACCTAGAATCGACGTCAACCGCGTGGTGAGGATGTTCCAGAAGTCCGACAACATCCCGCTAATTAAACCATTCCTACTCAACGTCCAGCCACAGAATAAGCGAGAAGTGAACAACGCAATCAACGATTTGCTAATAGAAGAGGAAGACTACAAGACCCTGCGGGATTCAGTCGAAAACTACGATAATTACGATCCCGTGGATCTCGCTCAGCGTCTAGAGAAGCACGATCTAGTCTTCTTCCGCCAAATTGCCGCTAACATCTACCGTAAGAATAAGAGATGGGACAAATCGATTGCGCTGTCCAAGCAAGACAAGCTTTTCAAGGATGCTATCGAGACTGCTGCGATGTCTGGCAAGTCGGAGGTCGTTGAAGAGTTGCTACGCTACGTAAGACTGTGGCTCATTTCCTTTAGAATTTGACTAACAGTATTTTAGTTTGTCGACATTGGCAGCCGAGAATGCTATGTTGGTATGCTTTATGCTTGCTATGACCTCATCCGTCCCGATGTTGTTCTTGAAGTGTCATGGCGCAACGGCCTGACCGACTTCACTATGGTACGAACTCAACTCTTTCAACAGATTCTTATCTTTCATCAATTAAGTACTTACTGTTATTAGCCATACATGATCAATTTCCTGAGTCAACAAGCTGCGACGATCGAAATGCTTAAGAAGGATAACGAAGAGCGGAAAGCCAAGGAAAAAACTCAGCAGAAAGATGAAGAGAACGCTCCCATCCTTGGCTCTCGTCTGATGCTTACCCAGGGCCCAATTGCGTCGGCTCCTTCGCCAGGTCCTTATGGACAACCTAATGGCATAGCTCCCCAGCCAACCGGCTTCCGGGCCTTTTAAGCCTAAATTTGTTCAATAAACTGAAACGTATTTTGCCAAGTCCGACCCGAGGTTCATTTGTCATGTTGGTCTGAATCATGCGAGGTGGTGCTAAGACTGCACACATACCTTTCCATCTTACGGGCTTGGCGGGTGAGCAGGGGTGGAGAGCGAGGGAAGGGCTTCCTGTATTTTGATGAGCGTTCACGATGGGTTATGTGCGCTCATCTGTGCACTAGTTTTCACCCCTTGTATTCTAGTTTACCTCATCTGGTGATGTTAATTGCTTCTTCCTTCATGTGGTAGTAATGAGACGATGGCGGTGAATGCATGAAACACTTGTCCCCACACCCAAGAAATATTTTAATAGCATGTGGTGAGACACATCCTAATACGCGAAATAGTGGGCGATCAGGGCGATCAGGGGTCCCACGGCTTATTCGACCAGGCGTACCTATATTGCGGTGCACACGGAATCCCACGTAGTTGGCTTGTACGCCCTCCTTCGGGCATAATGTCTTTGTGGTTGAGTGTGCCTCGTGCAGGGTCCGTTCACCGGCTACGTAGTCGTGCCCAGACAAGACCGAAGAAAAGACCGAAGAAAACCGCGCCCAGTCTATTCCGTTCCATCGTTATGCCTAGCCTATGATCGGGATATCCCACATTCACGCAGAAAATAGGTACTTAGCAGTGCCCGTGATACGGAGGGGCACAGGGCTGGAGGGTTAGTGGAAGACGGTTCCCAGTACTGTTGCCGTACGTAGAGCGTGGATAGAACGGGGACATACGGGGGTTGGATGCGTGGTCATTCAGCCCAGAACAAGCAGCACGGGGGATGTACACCGTACACCACCTTGGCGCATCCGGTTGAAAGCGCGTGTCGATCGGATTTATACCCAAAACACGTCAAAATGGTCGTGCTTACTACTTTAAAGGTATAAAATTGTTGCCGTTTGATTGCCAAGATCAATACGCGCTTTCAACCAGATGCGCCAAGGTGGTGTAATAAAAATGACATGCGGGCAGGCGGACAACAGCCAGCAAGATGTCCCGGAAACAGCTTTATCGATTGTAATCGACGCACCAAGGGTACAGGGCGCACGTTCTGGAGGGGTAGGGGAGCTCTGGCCTTACCGTGGCTCTTACTGTAGCTTATTTCTTTTGCTTTGGGAGAAAACCCTCCTCGTCATCTGCCCGAGTCGATAAAATCTTCGATAAATTCCTCTTCCTTCTCCCCACCTTCTCTCCCTCTCAATCAATTCCTCCGCTCAGTGCTTGCTACCCGTCATGGATCTCGCCATTGACAGATCTGTCAGTCAGTCCCAGGCCGTCATTGAAGATGAGTATGATGAGCACCATGAGCACCATATCCACCGAAACTCGATCCACCACAGGCTGCGGGCAAGCAGCTCTATCATGCAATTGAAGAAAATTTTGGGTGCGCACACGCTTTAATTAGCCCCATGAAGCTCCCTGGCTAACTGAATCAGTTGCCAATCGTGGAGAAATTCCTATACGTATTTTCCGTACTGCCCATGAGCTGTCCCTCCACACGGTCGCTGTCTACAGCCATGAGGACCGCCTCAGCATGCACCGGCAAAAAGCCGACGAGGCCTACGAGATTGGACACCGAGGCCAGTACACTCCCGTCGGAGCATACCTGGCCGGCGATGAAATCATCAAGATTGCACTTCAGCACCAAGTTAACATGATCCACCCTGGCTACGGCTTTCTCTCCGAGAACGCTGAATTTGCAAAGAACGTTGAAAAAGCTGGTCTCATTGTAAGTCATCCACCATTACCGAAAACCATATATGCTTTTTTACCCGCAACTCCGTTGTTGTTGATTTTGTTGAGGCGCTGTTCCAGTTTCCCGACATAAAGTCCGGGGCCGGGATATGCAAGCTTACCGCAGCTCCGTCTCACCCTTGACTACTTTTGTCGATCGGTTCAACAACTGATGAGAGCGCTCAGATGCACCACCAAGCTAACCAAAATATAGTTTGTAGGACCTACTCCAGAGACTATTCAAGCCTTAGGCGACAAGGTGTCTGCGCGTAAGCTCGCAATCAAGTGCGAAGTTCCAGTTGTGCCCGGCACCCCTGGCCCCGTGGAGAGATATGAAGAGGTCAAGGAATTCACAGATCAATATGGATTCCCGATCATCATTAAAGCTGCCTTCGGCGGTGGTGGTCGAGGCATGCGAGTGGTCCGTGAGCAGGCCAGCCTCAAGGACGCCTTCGAGCGGGCGACATCAGAGGCTAAATCGGCCTTCGGTAATGGCACCGTCTTCGTCGAGCGCTTCCTTGACAGGCCGAAGCACATCGAAGTACAGCTGCTGGGCGACAACCTCGGCAATGTCGTCCACCTGTACGAGCGAGACTGCAGCGTGCAGCGTCGTCACCAAAAGGTCGTGGAGCTGGCTCCCGCCAAGGATCTGCCGCAGGATGTGCGTGAGGCTATCTTAAATGATGCCGTCAAGCTTGCCAAGTCGGTCAACTATCGCAATGCAGGCACTGCCGAGTTCTTGGTCGATCAAAAGAACAGATATTATTTCATTGAGATCAACCCTAGAATGTAAGTTGGCTTTAGAGCTAGTCAAGCCCATGTAACAACCGGCCATCTGCCTCTCCGCAACCATACCGATCCCGTAATCCTAAGTACTAAGCTACTGTTGCTAACTTCTCCCTAGCCAGGTCGAACACACCATCACCGAGGAAATCACTGGCATCGATATTGTTGCTGCGCAAATTCAGATCGCTGCTGGCGCCTCACTTGAACAGCTTGGCCTGACCCAAGAACATATCTCTACTCGGGGATTTGCCATTCAATGCCGTATCACAACCGAAGATCCAGCCCAGGGTTTCTCTCCTGACACGGGCAAGATTGAAGTATACCGTTCCGCAGGCGGAAATGGAGTCCGTCTTGATGGCGGTAACGGCTTCGCAGGTGCTATCATCACCCCACATTACGATTCTATGTTGGTTAAGTGCACTTGCCACGGCTCTACCTACGAGATTGTCCGACGAAAGATGCTTCGTGCCCTTGTCGAGTTCCGTATTCGTGGTGTCAAGACCAACATTCCATTCTTAATCAAGCTTCTCACACATCCCACTTTCATCGAAGGAACTTGTTGGACTACCTTCATCGATGATAGGTTCGTAGAGTGCCATGTTCCTTTGAATAACGTCTGCTAATCCCCATTAGTCCTGAACTGTTTGCTCTGATTAGCAGTCAGAACCGTGCCCAGAAATTGCTCGCGTACTTAGGTGACCTTGCAGTCAATGGCAGTCAGATCAAGGGCCAAATCGGCGAGCCTAAGTTTAAGGGTGAAATAATCAAGCCCGTCCTCTATACCTCGGCTGGCAAGAAGGTCGATTGCACAGAGCCTTGCCAGAAGGGATGGAGAAACATTATTCAAAAGGAGGGCCCGGCAGCCTTCGCCAAGGCCGTTCGAGCTAACAAAGGCTGTCTCCTCATGGACACAACATGGCGTGATGCTCATCAGTCTCTCCTCGCCACTCGCGTCAGAACTGTCGATATGTTGAACATCGCCAGGGAGACCAGTCATGCGTACGCTAACGCATGGGCTCTCGAATGTTGGGGTGGTGCTACATTCGACGTTGCCATGCGCTTCCTCTACGAAGATCCTTGGGATCGGTTGAGGAAGATGAGGAAACTAGTGCCAAACATCCCCTTCCAGATGCTTCTCCGAGGTGCCAACGGTGTTGCCTACTCATCGTAAGTTTTTTATGCCAAAATACTGGAATTGCAAGCTAACGGATGCAGGCTCCCTGACAACACTATAGTCCACTTCTGCGAACAAGCAAAGAAGAACGGCGTTGATATCTTCCGTGTCTTTGATGCATTGAACGATGTCGACCAGTTAGAAGTTGGCATCAAGGCCGTCCTCAAAGCTGGTGGTGTCGCTGAAGGCACCGTATGCTACAGCGGTGATATGTTGAACCCCCACAAGAAGTACAACCTCGAGTACTATATGAACGTTGTCGACAAGATCGTCCATATGGGTGCCCATGTCTTAGGCATCAAGGATATGGCTGGTGTCCTAAAGCCTAGGGCAGCTACCATGCTGATCGGCGCTATCCGAGAGAAGTATCCTGATCTCCCAATTCACGTCCACACCCATGATTCAGCTGGTACCGGTGTTGCTTCAATGATTGCTTGTGCTCAAGCTGGCGCCGATGCGGTAGATACTGCTATTGACAGTATGTCTGGCATGACCTCGCAACCCAGCGTCGGTGCAGTGCTGGCCTCGCTCGAGGGTGGCCCTCACGACCCGGGCCTTGACGGGCACCTGGTCAGGCAATTGGACAGCTACTGGGCACAGGTCCGACTGTTGTACTCTCCATTCGAGGCTGGCCTTACTGGGCCTGATCCGGAGGTTTACGAGCACGAGATTCCAGGTGGTCAATTGACCAACTTGATCTTCCAAGCCTCTCAGCAAGGTCTTGGTGAGCAGTGGGCACAAACCAAGAAGGCTTATGAGCAAGCCAATGACCTCCTCGGCGATATTGTCAAGGTCACACCCACTTCCAAGGTCGTCGGTGACCTCGCCCAGTTCATGGTCTCCAACAAACTCAGCTATGACGACGTCCTCACGAAAGCCGACCAGCTCGACTTCCCCAGCTCCGTACTCGAGTTCTTCGAGGGTCTTATGGGCCAGCCGTACCGTGGCTTCCCTGAGCCCCTCCGCACGCAAGCGCTCCGCGGCCGCCGCAAGATGGACAAGCGGCCCGGCCTCTACCTCAACCCGGTCGACCTGGTCAAGGTCAAGAAGGACCTCAAGGGGAAGTGGGGCGACGCGACCGAGTGCGATGTCGCCAGCTACGTCATGTACCCGAAGGTGTTCGAGGACTACAAGAAGTGGACGACCAAGTACGGCGACCTCAGCGTGCTGCCGACGCGCTACTTCCTCGCGCGCCCGGAGATCGGCGAGGAGTTCCACGTCGAGCTCGAGCGCGGCAAGGTGCTCATCCTCAAGTTGCTGGCTGTTGGCCCGCTGTCTGAGCAGACGGGTTTCAGAGAGGTCTTCTACGAGATGAACGGTGAGGGCAGAACCGTGACGGTCGAGGACCAGCATGCGGCGGTCGAGAATACGAGGAGGCCGAAGGCCGATGCCTCGGATACCAGCCAGGTTGGCAGTCCGATGGCTGGTGTTGTTGTCGAGGTCCGCGTCCACGACGGCTTGGATGTCATGAAGGGCGATCCGATTGCTGTGCTCAGCGCTATGAAGATGGTGAGTTATATTCCCGCACCCCCTTGTTTCTCTATATATTTATATACGATATGTTGTTCGTTCTTTTTGGACAAGGGCTAATGCAGTTTACAGGAAATGGTCATCTCGGCACCGCATTCAGGCAAGATTGGCTCGCTGGGCGTGCGCGAGGGCGACTCCGTCGACTCGCAGGATTTGGTGTGCAAGATTGTTAAGTAAAGGGAGGGTAAGGAGATTGTAAGCCTGTGTGTGTTTTAAGAAAACATGGTATCTAGATATCTAGTAGGGAGACGGAAAGTATTGTTTGGTCCATAGATCTGGGAGCTGTTGAGAGTGCTTGTGGAGTAGCTTTAACGCCCAAGTGTGATTATATAACGACTTCTATTTGTTTCTCTACGGTATGCTTCTGAGGCTATTGGGAGTCAACGTGATGGCTTGCCTCTACGAGATTCAACTTCGTTTCCAAATTCAATGCGAGCCCAGAGACACCTAAGCAACACGTCTGGATGTTTGAAGTGGCACCCTTGAGATAGATACTCTTATACCTACAGAAAGAAGCCTTAGTAAGACAGTTAACAGCTTCTACTAGGGTACTGAAGCGTCCCAGCGGTCGGGCGGCCGAGGCGCCCCGGAATTGTGCGGCCGCAGATTGCACCCTTTTCTACTTAGGCAGAAGCTTCTACAACTTCAATTCTTCACATCCTT
>Ga0307515_10007605_pt1 | contig 21384 bp, 12 predicted proteins | sample 17_EM_MG_FD_194513 | JGI IMG/M metagenome (GOLD analysis project Ga0307515, IMG submission 194513) | Populus trichocarpa ectomycorrhiza microbial communities from riparian zone in the Pacific Northwest, United States - 17_EM | ecosystem: Host-associated > Plants > Roots > Unclassified | place...
TATTTATTTTTTATATACTAATTATATATATATATATATATATATATATATATATATATATATTATTTTAATATATTTTTAATTAAAAAATACTTTTAAAAATCTTCGTATACATATTTCCAAAACAGTGAACTCCAAATTGGGATTGAAAACAAACTCCTGAAAACATGAAAAAGTGTTGACTGTCACGGCCAGGCTGGAGCGGTTTGGTCTGCTTTTTATTATTATTATTATTATTATTATTATATAACACTAATTTTACGATCCCAACAAAATAATTAATTATAGAATGGTGGGTGTTCTTTGTACAGTGTTCTAACTGTAGGAGGGGAAATAAAATAAAATAAAAGGAGAGAACAAACTTCTTGACAGGACATCATTAATATTACTTTAGTACTAATAAATAACATACACACGTGGAGGTGGGACCCAAGACAACTCACGACATCCACATGCGGCTTCCATTTTGTGTCCGCCGTTTTGGTGGCCGGGCCCTTGGTCCACCTCCATGCTTGGATTTGACTCCACCCTATCCACCTTGCTTACCCACCCTTCCACTCCATTGTTCAAAGTTGAATCCCTAAAATACTTCCATCATTTCCAATTTTAATCTCTCTCTCATATTAATATTGTTTTTCTTTTTAAATTGATGATGATAAGGTTTTTTAAATTAGTTTTCTCACAATGAAATTAAAAAAAAAATCATTTGGGATTTAAACAACCCATTTGCATTTAAATTAAAGTGTTTATAAAATATTTTTTTTGTTTGCTTAAATGTCTCTTAAACCTTTAGATCATACTAGTCTTTTATTTATGTTAAGTCACATGCCGGATCATTTTTTATAACCCTGGTCTAACCATGATTAACCTCTAAAACTTGTGATCTAGGACATGAATGATAACTCCATGAAATTCATATCGAAATAAATTAGAAAGCTTAATTCTAATACACCAAATATTGAAGATTGAAAATAAAAAAAATTAATTTAAAAAAAAAATCAACAAAAATGACTCAAGTAAACCTATATTGGTGGTCAGTGCTATACAGCGGGGAGAGCCAAATTTTTCTAAACACAAAAAAGTAAAAAGTTACGGTGACACTATAATTCCTAAAGAAGCATGAAAATTTGACACCCTGATCATTACTACGACTGAGTTTAATAAATTTGGTTAATTTAATAATATTAAAAAAAAAAGCAATTATAATTTAATAATCTGAAAAACAAAGTAAATCTAAGCGAATCTCCTAAACTTAGGTTAATCATCCAAATTCATGACCCGTTAAATCATAAACTCGAGCTCAATTAAGAAGTTCAATTCTCAATCAAATTAATATTGAAAGATCAAATAAAAAAAACAACCAATTAAAAAAATTACCAACATGAAAAAAGTAGCAATCAAATAATGAAGATCAAACCTAATGGGAAAAAAGAATCAAGGAGGATAAAATTTTAAAAACCATCTTAATTAAAAAAAAAAAACAATCAAATTAACGTTGAATGATGAAATAAAAAGAAACAATCAATTAAAAAATCTTATTGAAGTAAAGAAAATAACAATCAAAATAATAAGAATCAAACCTAATAGAAAAAAATTAAAAAGAATGGAATTATAAAAAAAAAATTAAAAATCATCTTAATTAAAAAGAAATAGCAATCAAAAGAATTTGGATTAAATTTGAGAGAGAGAAAAAATTGAAGATAGATGAAATTGAAAAAAAATTCAAATTGAAATAATTTATTCAAATAAAAAAAATCTCAACTAGAATAATAAGGACTAATTTTGAAAGAAAAAACAAAACAAATTGAAGAGTGACTATGAAGTTTTTGAAGGCCAACATGCAATTCGAGGAGGAGAGATAAAATAATAATAAAAAGTTCAAATAGCATCAAATCAGCATGGATTACATTACACGCTCCATTCAGAAAGATAGGCACCACCGATAAAAGTTGAAAAAGACCAAGGATGGTTGTTTTGGTCACTATAAGCCACCGCATGCGTCGCACGAAAATGATGGGATGACTCACAAGTCACAAGCCAGCATATGCAACAATCTTTTATTTTTTTTATATTAATCAAAATACTAAATTACCTCTAAATTTATCAGAGAATAACAAAAAAAAAACCAATGTAAAAGTATTAAAAAATCCCCTCAAGTCCTGTGTTTAGAATTTTTGAATCCAAGAAATTATACTTTAAAAGATAAATTAAAAAAAAAAAACTCTCATAAGACAATTAAATGGGTTTTTTTGTAAGAATATTTAAATTATTTTACTGAAAAGACTGTATTGCTTCCTATCAATTCGAGAATGAGTAATGGACACTATAAAAAGACCCATTTACTCCGCCAGTTCATTGGTGTTTTTTGGTTTAGGGCAAAGGCATAATTTTACTTCTTAAAATCACAGTGAATTACGCTCCTTTTGTTTTTACAGTACTTTTGTCGCACCAATTAGGTTATGTTAATTGCTAGTATTACTTTAGTTTCGAGATATTGTCTTGGTAGCTAGAAAGAAATATTTCGTTCTTTGATTATTATTATTTTTTTATTTCGGTTCAAGTTTTAGAGCTAATATCTAGAGGAGTTTATTAAGTTTTTTTTTTATGTATTTATACAAAAGATGTACCCTTAAGATCGTTCAAAGACATAATTTAATCTGGATTAACATAAAACTAATCCAAATATATCTATCTCGAATAAAAAGACTATTGTTACTTTGGATATGCAATTTTTTTCTCAATATTTTATTTTAAAATATAATTAATTGTAATGTTTTTTATTTATTTATGTTCCGAGTTTTGACAAGTCAACCTCGAGATTTCGCACCATCTCTGCAAGTCACAAATCTGCCGCCTCCTCCTCCTCTCAATATTGGTGGCTCCATGAGACACGACGGCTTTAACTCCCCTAGATTTGCTACTGCCCTTCAGTGCGTCCATCACAGAAAAGTTCTTTGGTGACCTGGTTTCCATATCAGTTACTTGCATCACAGCTGCTGCTCAAATACTGTATGTCCAGGCCCTTGCGTTCACTGCATTGCAAGATAACAGGCTTGGTCTGTCATTTTAAGGTGCCATGCCACTAAGTATTGAAGGGTGCAGGGTCCCTCGTAATGGAATCTGCTGAGATTGCTCATGCTAAGTTTTTGTTGCAGGCATCTTGATTCAGGCAATTACGATGCTCTTTAGCCTTTTTTTTACTCAACAATCAATTGAATAAAGTCTTAAATTGAGTGTTTAAGTTTTTGGCATCATGCAAGCACATAGTACAAGAAATTATGAGTTTAAAGGAGATCATACATGTTTTATATGGGTGCCAAGAATGCTCAAAGTATGCCCCTGTTGAACATTCAAATTTCAAGACATGAAGAATTTCAGGCATCTGGGATTTCCTTATTTCATCAAAACTGTAACGAAAAGGTCTCTGAGAAAGACTGGCAATTATTTTATTTGTTAACAGCATATACTGAGATTTTAAAATAAATGGCTGAATGAATTCAGCTAAAACTGCCACGGCAAGAACATGGTATCTCCATGTTCCTGTCATCATCCATGTTCGATTGCGATGAGAAGTCGATTGTGCTGGCTTTATTTGCAGAGGGTATGGCTTGCCACAGTCGATTTTGGCTCTTAGTAGCAGCAGCTTCAAGGGTGGATTAAGTGAGTAACCAATCCACCAGGAACACAAAATCATCCCTCATCCTTGAGACTGCACAGAAAAGGAAAAGGGCTCAGAGAGTTCTAATTGCGACATGCTTATAACAAAATGACCCAAGGTAAAAGCTAAAGCATCCTTATTATCTCTGCAATATTTAAAACATACAAAATACTATTTTCTTTGCATTTCCCTTTTTTATGAGCAAGAAAACAAAGAAGAAGACAGTAACGTAGATTAAAATCAACTCAATTGCAATGTGGTCCGTATATTATATTATATATTTAACCCCGACAAATCTCATATAAGATGGAAAGCAAGATTTTGTTGCTAGAGATTGCAGGGATAAAGCCAAATATTCAAGTTCGTTCGTTTCCTAAGAATCTCCCTTGGGAAATTATCTTTTTTTCTTCTTCTCTTTCTCTCCTTATTCCCCCCCGGTCATGTGATTGAAGAAAATAAAGAAAGAAATAGTTAACATTAACATTTCTTAGAGAAAAAAAGAACGAGTTAAACAGTAGGCTCGTCTCCCTTAATAAAAGGCGTGGCTTGCAGGCCAGGCCTATTTATAGGCGAAGTATACTTGGTTTTTTTTTTGGTTAAATTATTTTGTTTTTAACCCTTTAAAATTAAATAAATAAATAAATAAATCATTTCATCATTTATTTATTTTTTAAAGGTCTTTTTTATTTGACTTGAATCAAATTTTAAAAAATTAGATCTATTTTTATTTTAGTCTCACATGCAACCTCTTTTTTAAGGAAAAAAAATTGTTTGATGTATAAAAAATATCATATACCTAGTTATCATATAATTATGTAAAAAAATATTTTAAAAATAAAATATTATCAAATCCAAATAGGATGCATGATCCAAATCGCAAGGTAGACAAGCTAATCCCAAACAACTCAAAAAAAAATTATTATGTTTTAAATTAAATATTTTTATTTTTCAATTTTATTCTTTAATTTCTATTAGTTTTGCTATATAAAAAAAAAAACATTGAAAAAAGTATACATATTCTTTACTTTTTTACTGAAAAAACCTATTCAGCCCGCAGTAAACGCATGCTAAATGGCTAGTATGATCTAATCTTTGTTGTTCGTATGATAATCCATCCCATACAAAACGCTGCATCGAATCACAAGCGAAAAAAAGAAGAAAAAAATTATCGTTGTCGATTTTCCACTCGCTCTTCACTCTCCTCGCAGATCCCTCACTCACATGATTACAGATGGGGAGAGGCAGGGAAACCTACAAGATCCTCTTCGCAGCATCCCATGGATGGATTTAAAGCGTATGCGGATCATCATGGTCTGTTTCGTGCCATAGCATCTTGAAATCTGAAACTTAAATTGTCAATTTATTCTCCATAACAAAATGTTCTAAGCTACAAATAACCAACCATTCCCTCCCCTAAATGATCTAGGCAGCCGACCCTCGGAGAAGCTAGAAGGAACTCTCGGGAAATTAAATCCCTGACACATAATTTACCCAAATTCTAAGATTGCCAAGACCAACCTGACCTGAATGAAACCAAGAATGAGAGACTAGCCAGAGTTGAAAATATAAATATTGATGAGGGACGAGGGGAACCCTAAGAGTCAGTCACAGGAAGAAACAGAAGACCTTGAATAATAAACAATTAGGGTAACAATGACAACTAAACAAACAGTAAAGCCATAGCACGACCTACCATCCAATCCCCATTTGGAAACAAAAATACTGTACATATATCTGCTGCATAATCCCTTTCCAACCAAAAATGGGGTCTGTGTGTCTTTAGGAACCAAGTTTTCATGTCCAGAAAACCTAAACAAGATCAATCAATCAATCAATCATTCATCCTTCCACAACATCAACCCTCCAATAGTTCGCATCGTTGAACTCCTTGTTCTCTGCCTCGGCATCATCAGACTTCTCCTTCTCTGGCACCTTTGGTGCAATATTCCTCTTCAGAGGCCCTGCTTCACCAACTATCCCCTCCTTGAGAGCTTGGTCCATTGCCTTCTCGGTCCCTTCCAATTCAACACCAACAAATTCAACATCCTCTTCAAACAAGGAAGGTGAGGTGGGAGATTTTTTACTTGAATCACTGCTAACTGATCCATCACTAGAACCCTTGGTGGGTGATAACCCATTTGGAAGTATAGACTCTCCACCTGATGGGGAACTAGCATCAGGCGTTGCTGCTTCAGCTTGGCTGGAAAGATTGACATCAGAGCTGTCATGATCTTCAAATGGATTCACAGTTGACCCCCCTGCTGCTTGCAAATCGGATGGCTCTCCCCATCCTACCCATTCAGGTAAAGGCCTATCTCCAAACAAGTCTTCATTGTCTGGTGCCTCAAATTTGAAGAAGCTGGTATCAGGAGCATTTGCATCACTACTTAGTGAAACCGGACCAATCCCAGGAAATTGATCAAGGAGGTTTGTGTTGGAAGTGGATGTGCCATTGACAGAATCCTTGCTTTCAGTCAACTCATCTTCCTCTCCCACCACCACCTCGTCATGACTACAGCTGTTACCACCATTTGCATCTGTGTTTCCATTTAAGTTAATCTGATCCATCATCTCTCCAGGCGATGTGCTCACAGGTGCATCACCAATTCTGTCGTCTTGGAATGCAAACCAGTTTGAATTTGTGAACAGACTGCTGTATTTAAAACAAAATTAAAAAAATCAGTGCGATTCCAAATCACATCCCAAAAAATATATAGCTTTAATATGCATGCTCATGATTTGACATCCAAGATATTGATATTATATATAGCTTTGTCCAAGAAAACTTCTCAAATGCACTAGTAACCAAAAAGATGCAAGGGTTAAAGTCAAAAGCATCAAGACTTGGCATAGTATTTTAAAACAAAATTTCCTATCGGGTTTCCAATAAATAGGGTGAAAGAAAGGCAGGCATGTACACACTAGACATTGTTAAAGGTTCAAGCCAAAAGCGTTGAGACTGCACATTTATAAGTTTAAAAACAACCTTTGCATACTGTTTCTAGAAAATAGGATGAAAGAAACAGATAGACCGGTTCACCTACAACTTATAGAAGATCCAATGTTTCAATAAAAAATGGTGGGGATGGCTAAAACCCTTACCTCCCTTGGTCATCACCAAGCCTTAGGGATGATATAACAACTTCGGCAGACTCATCATCAAAGTAGACATCCTGATATTGAAGATCAAACAACACATGTTTGAGATATCAAAAGGCAATATAGAGAAAAGGTCACTGCCAACACACCAACCCCCCTCCCACCCACTCGGAAAAAAAATGGAAACAAAGGGAAACAAAATACATGCATTACACTTAGACACGTTAAAAAGCTAAACTGTTACCTCATCATCACGATCAAGGCCCCCATTGTCCTGCAACCAGAATGATAAAAAAATTTAACCACCATTTCTTATAGATTGATACATAAAGTATCCATCTGAAATATCGCAAAATTCAAATGAACCACCCAGAACCATTGGCTCAAATATCTTTCTTTTAATAAAACAAACTGCCTGAATTGATAGACACTACATTGAATATATTGCTCTTGTTGAAAAAGAGTTTAGTTGGATAATAAAGATAAACTAAAACACAAAGGTACAAGTCATCTCCCAATATCTTCCCTTCCATGTTCCTCTGCTTCTTTATTTGAACAGGCTTGATTCTTATGAAAGTGTTTGATGCTTAATTGGAGTAGGGATTTCTCGTTTTAAAGAGAGGATGGAGAGGAGGGACAGTGGTGTTATTTTGGATAGGAAGAAGACAGACTAATGGGTTTAGTGAGAGAGAAGGGACATTAGAGAGGAAGAGAATGATAATTCGAGTGAGAGAAAGATGAAGAAATAATGGTGGAAATCGTGCAAAGATGGGGATAGAGATGGCAGCTGGCAGGATACATGGAGGGATAGGCCACATCTGCAGAGAAACAGGCTAGTGAGTCACATGATGGAGAAAACTGCTGCTATCAATTGGGCCAAATTGTAAATGTAATAAACTTAGAAGGATTAAGTTTTGCATGAATCATTCACAAAGAACTCATTTGAATTCTAGATCCTGGAAGAGCTTATTGAGATCCTACCCCTTCCTGTTTTTGTGAGTGATACAAGTTGGGACCATAAGTCCGGTAATATAAATGATAGGTTAAGAAAAAGGAGAAAAAAGGGGATGAAAGCCATCAGAAAGAGAAGCCACTGATGTACCTCTTCATTATCCTCATTCCCATATATTTTGTATCTAAAAGCCTGGCTTAAGTTGTTGGCTAGAGCTGCTACATCATAATCTCGATCATGAAGGTCATCCTCGTCACTGTCACGTGTCCTATCTTGCAATGCTGTTGGCCGGCTGCACAAAACAAGGAAAAACAAAACAAGAGGAAGATGAAGTGAAATTACCAAGCTATTTTCTCTCTGTGGTGAAGAGCTCCATCGGCAGTTATTTACAGCAGAGAGGCAAATGGAGAAAATAATGCGGACGAAACTCAAAAAATGGATAGCAAATTTTAACATACAATTCATACTAAAAAAAATAACCTAACATATAGCTAGATTTTCAGAGGGGCACAAAAAAGAAAATTATAAGCGCGACACACAGATTGCCATTAAATTTAAATCAGCTCATCACCATATCACTATTATTTAAATCAGCTCATTAGCCTATCACATATTTGAGAACTCACTCAAGTGATAAGCATCACCACAACTACAAACACTTTTAGAGAGTGCATAAGCATAGAAGATATGAGGGAAAAATATACCCGCAAGCCCATCGGTAGACATTTTCAACTGCATTGCGCTCTTGCAAAACACTGGCTTGCCACTCATTCCATTCACTATTTTCCTGGAGACAAACAAAACTGCAGTGTGTCAGCAAGGGCATTAAACCAAAATTACATTCAAGGGTCATCGTTTCAATCACACAACTATGCTGATGTTGGATGCAAAGATGCACAAAATGCCACAAGAAGAAGTTGGAAAGAGCAAATAATGATACTATTAAAGTTGGAAACATTGTCTGCTTCAGTAGCAGCATGAAAAAGAATAATTGAAAATACACTTACAATTAGAAAGGTGATTAAATAAGAATAATAAATTTAAGAGTTCAGTTCCCAGCAGAGAGACCATAAACTCTTCGGAATTGCTCAAGGAAAGAACAGCACAGTGGATAGACAGGGTCATCACCAAAACAAGCAACAGTTACAAAACACAGCTTATCACCCACTTATGGACACTTCTAGACAAAACAAGCTTAATGTGATTTATATCAGAGATTATAAAAGTCACCCCATATGTTATTTCTTTCAGCGCTAATTCAGAGGACAGATGAGCTCTGAAGCATTCAGAATCAGTCCAAAGCTTTTATCACGAGTTCCACATACCAGAAAAACTCTGGGGGTTTATTTAAGGAACTTTGTACTAGAAATACAATTTTGTGCAATGTACATCCAGCTTACCACCCACCTGTAGATAAGTCTGAATACGGCTACTGCTGTTTCCCAACTGAACAAGCTTATTTGAAATTCGTGTAATGTGTCCAAGGTTTCCTACCCGTGGTGCTTGTTTTCCAGCAGCAGGAAGGGTTGGCTGCATAAGAAACATATTTATGAACAGGTAAAACACGCCAATGCAGGATATAAATGACCATACATCAACTAATTTTCCATTCCACCGAATTGCCAAGTGGAGGGATAAGCATGGGATTTTGTCTTTTTCTCTTTCCCTTTTGGCTCGGCAGAATACATGCAAAGAGGTCCTTATCATTATTATTGCTTAGATTATGCACTATCATACGAGATAAATTCCAAAATCATATGGAACCCCACATACCTTAATAATATCACCAGATATTACAGGGTTTTTATCTGTTTGGAGAAACTTTCCTATCAAATCACACTCTTGAAGAAGATGATCAACCATAGCATCACTCTTGGTCTCCAAACATGACATTATGATACTCTCTACATGATGATGCAAGGCGTTATTGTACGGGTACCTACATCAGTTAAAACATCAGAATCATGCATGGTTAGGTAACACGCAATAACTGGATCAGCTACTTCAAAAAGAGAATGGTTATTTCTAGATACCAACTTCATTCATCTATTGATTCATCAATTCACCATTTCAAAAATGTAGAAACTTACTCAAAGAACAGATCAAGGATTCTTTCAATGGTTCTCGAGCTGACCAACTCCATTTCAGTGGCTTCATTTCCAGTTCTTAGTAGCACCGCAATGAATTCCACAATCTAAAGCAAATTTGAGAGCAGTTAAGTTTCAAACAAATTTATACCTCAGTGTAATTCAAACTAAAGGTTTATCAATTCCGCAAACACCATACAGTTTATCAATGTCCATCAGTTTCCAAAACCAAGTTATTGAAATTTTTGGTTGTGTTGTGACCCATATGAAGATTACAGAAGAAGCATGAAACCAACCTTTAGACGATGTTTCCCAAGAGGAGGCTTCAGTTCTCCATATGTTGTTGGCAAAATCTTCTCATCGGACAAGACATTCAATAGCATAAGCAAATCACCTGCAAAATGGAGTGTGCTGTCTTAAAAAACACCGGCATTGACAGGGAAACGATGGAAAAAATCTATATAACAGCAACTTCTGTCAGACACTCTTTTTAATTTTGAATAACACTACTTAAAATTACAGATTTAATTTCAATATAGTTATGCTAATGTTAATCAACTAGCATCCAAAACATGTAATTACTAAAATGCAATGGGAGGGGGGACGAGGGGGGGCTGAAAAATTTTTGCGCCCCCCCCCCCCCCCCTCCAAAACAATCTCAGGAAGATTGTCCCTGGATTTCTGCCTTTATTTCGGTTGGGGAGGGGGTGTTCTCACAGCCATAGAAATCCACTCACCAAGTTTAGGTAACATTGCACTAATAGTCTCTGGATTTACAGGGATTGGAGACTCGTACATATGTTGGCTTCGGAAAGAATGCATCAAGGGAGAAGCCATTGCCGATCTTTTTGGATCCAGTATAGAGATACAAACAGAAAGTGAATTGACAAGACCAGATTTTGAATGTGAATCTTCCAATGCATGACCAAATATCCTTTCCACATAACTGCATATGCATAAAACATCAAAGCCACAAATAAATTAAAACATAAACAGGGAGGGGAGATCACTTAAATAGTACTAAAAATTTAAAGAAAAAAAAAATCTCACAAACCTTGGACTAGAGAGTTTAGTAGCCAAGGCTGATGGAGCATTTCGAGTTATTGCACATAATGTTTCTGCTGCGTTAGCATTAACTTCAGGAGGATTCTGATCCACATAAAAAAAAAATCAGATGATTCAATTATACATCCATTGTAAAGAACCTCTAGCTAATCATTTCAGATTCTTATTTCATTTTCTGTTATCTTTCCAAGCCAAAACTTATTAACCTTATATCAACAGACTTTTTCTAATACATATTTTAAAAGGAGATGTTATCTTGACAAAAATGCAGAACTTACAGAAGGACTCAATTTGTCCACGATCATTTCTAGCAAATTGCTATCAGCCAACCATTGCATCACATCAGTAAAATTAGGATAAACGTGGTCATCAGCTCCTACCAGGCGGACCAAAACCTACATGAAGCAATCACTATCCAAAATCAACCAAATGTATTACAAGCAAGAGCTTATTAAAATAAAAACAGGGATGGCAGTAAGAATCTCAATTACCTCCATGATGGAGGTTATTCCAATTAAATCAACAAGTTGGCGGAAAACATCTTGATGGGCCTGTAAGAAATCAACTAATGAATGTTTTCTTTCACAGACTAATAGCAATAGTCACATCCTCCAAGAAAAAAGTGCAAAACTGAAATACGAAAGCAATGCAATGTTTCACAGATTGGTCTCTGAGCAAATCATATGCTTTGCTTAATTGTTCATCAACTTCCTGAGATGATATATAAAGCAAATTGCAGAGAATAGGAGTTTTTACATGTTGAATAGTGGAAAACTAATTAGGAGGGAGGATATTCATGCAGTGTGCAAACTTTGGATACAGTGTGCAAACTTTGGATACAAGCAGATTTACAATTTTTCATGTCACTTTTATGAATTCCTGAGATTCTCTTAAAAGCTCTCCTAGCTTCTTTTGGTTGTCTTCAATTTTAACTCCTTGAAACTGCAATTGTTAGTATCTTTCCACTTGCTTGGTTTGGTATGGAAGATGAAGCCACATCCAAGTGTCGGTAGAAGAGTCAAAAATGGATTTCACAGATGCACCCTTGTCAAGTTGTGTCAGCATGGGTACTTTGGGATGAAATGCCAAGTCCAAGCAACAGATAGCCACACTAATATGAGAAGTCTAGGGTGTTATTTATGCATGGAAGCAACTATCTCCTCATAAACCAATAAATGCACCTGCATCCTTTCTCCAGTTAACATAACATTGCGTATTCCCATATCTTATATTTCTTAAGTAAATTCTACACCATCAAATGCTATGAAAATCTAACCACAGCAATATACATGTACATACCAGGTCATGACCCATAATAAATATTCATATGGTGGGAGTTGAAAAACACAACTTTCCTTGATTGAAACAAAACATTCTTTACAATTAAGTAAAGTAAAACTTGTGGCAAACCATAGCATAGATATAGTTAGAATATACTCACTTGGACATAGTTCATAAGTGAAACTGTCTTGCGTAACATAAGGCAAACAACAACCTAGAATACAAAGCAAAAGGCATCAATCAAGTGATCCTAGACAAACAAAATATTAAAGATACAACTTCTCATGAAAATTGGATACGGATTCTAAAAGCATACTTTGCTGAAATACCCAGCAAGCAAGGCACTATGAGACCGATTTGGTTCCAAGAACGAGAAGAGTAGGTTCATCAACTGAAATAGCATGAAAGTAAAGATAACCATCAGTAAAAGAGCATTTGCTAAACCAACCTCCTGATTAAAACAAAGTGTGATGATAAAAATGAAACCTACCTCCTCTTCTTCCACTAAAGTTTTAAGAATAACATCAATTTCGCATGTAAATATCTCACAAGCAATGAAGGGGAACCTGGAAAACAAAAGCAATTTGTCAGAGACAAGAAACAGAAGTTCACCTAAGAAACATCTCAGCACGAGAAAACATTTCTCTAGTAAGAGTGACATACTTGAAGGTTCGTTTGCTTTCAGCATCCTCTGAAGGTTCCTCGATAATGTATCTGAGCAACTGCTCCACTTGGGCTCTATCTCGCAGACTGCATACAATAAATTATGGTGAGCATCTACCAGGATCAACTTTATGTTATGTTCCCAAACAGTTCAAAGACCGTAAACCATGCATGATAGAGAATGGCCTTGTGCAGAAATCAGAGCATTTCAGCATGGATTGTAAAAACAGTGAAAAAATTACAAATTAATGAGTCGGGTGTTTAAGGCTTTGCATTCTTGGATTATTTCTTCTTCATCCAGAAGCTCTTCCAAAGTGAAATTTTCTTTGTCTAATACAGACTCCACCTACAAAAGCAATAGCAGGTTGACATCAGTCAACTAGAAAGAAAATTAGCAAATATTATTGCAGCATTTAAAAATGTTTGCTTATTAGAAAAATTTTACCGAGCACACAGAAACTAATATTATTAGCAAAACTTCTATTGAAATCTAGTAAATCATGGAATTAACATGGTTCGGAGAGTAAAAAGCCTGGTAAGAATTTTTAACAAGGCTGCCCTCCCATTCAAAATTCAAATCCAAATATAGTAGTGATATAGTAAAACTTTAAAAAAAAATTCAATATCATTTCTTTAATTTCCAAAGAAGCCGCCACGCACCCACTGTATGTCAATTAAATTAAGTGTCAATACCATTAAAAAAAACCCATTTATGTATTAATTAATTCTTCTAATAAATGTGACAAACAAATAAGGTTCAAATGCAAACCCAAAACATTCTAAACTGTATATATATTAAAACACTTACATTTCCCTACAATTTTTTATGCACGGAGTCACTGATTAATAAATAAATGGCAGAGAATCACACAAATCTACACCATGAAAAACAACATCCATCTCAACTCAATCAGTCCAAACCGAGTCCCAATTAAAACAATAAAATAATCCATTTCAATTGAGAATTCATATATTCCTAGGGTTTATAGATCCAATTAACAGCGATTGCAAAGCTCTAAATCCACCAATTGTTACAAACCCTAGATAAAATTAGGGATGATAAGAAAGAACTTACAGGAGAAGAGGTAGAGAGAGTGGTGAGCTTCCAGAACATGCTTAATAGAGTGGAAACAAAATTAACAGACGTAAAAGGCTAAAGAGACGTTGTAGATCTGTTAACCCTAAAGAGAGCAGCAAAATCTAGGTTTTGAAACACAAGATTCGATAAGAGATGGAGGGAGATTCAGAGGAGGAAAACCCTAATTTTCGATCAAAAAATGGCCAGATCGTGGAGATCGAGAGAGAAAGCCCAAGAATCGCGAGAGTAGCTGCGAGCGAGCGAGTTTATTTATTTATTATTACTATTTTCTTTTTTCTTTTTTTCTTTTGAGAGAGGGGGGGTGGGAGGAGGGATTCGACGGGGGAGGCAGAAAAGTACAAAAGAGGTACTCCGGATTTCACTAAACCAAACTTCATGATGTTGTTATGCTATGCATGTGCATTGCATTCCATGCATGTGGGGGCATCGGATAGATCAGATAAATCATCATATAAACATGGGTATAATCATAAAAATTATTTACGGATCCCACGTTTACGTGGGATCAGTAATACAATACAAATACAAGATGTTTTTGTAAAAATATTTTAATTAAAAAAAATTATTTTTAATATAAATATATTAAAACTATTAAAAAACACGCATAAGAATACTAATTTAAAGCTTTTTGAGATGAAAAGAATTTTAAAAATAATTCATGAATTATTCTATAAATTATTATGGAGAAGCTGTGTACAATTCCCAAATAATTGATGAAACGGGATGGATTTTGCATGTGTGGTTTTGATGTGTATGATATCAGATGGGTATATATGATGATTGATGATTCAATTTTGGGTAAACTTCAAAAAGGTCCCTGATATACGTAGCTAATCTAGATTAAGTCCTCAGCTAATTTTTTATATCAATTGTATACCAAAACAAAGTTTTAGCAATTTCTAATCGAGTTCTTCGTTGAATTGGACATGAAATCTTATAGAAATGACAAGTTTTTCTTAGGAAACTTAAAGATTTCATTTAGAAGTCTGTGAAGTGTTCGGACGGACCACTTAAGTGGGGATTTTTTACTGTTTTAGGGAGAATTGAAATGAAAGAAGACTATTGGGACTAATTTAGACAAGGTGAATGATTAGGGACTTTATAGAGATCTGCGCAAGAATGTTTGCACAACCTGGCATATACGTCACGTGCTGCCTTTGAGTGAGCTTGAAAGGTTGTTAGAATTTATGTGTTTGAAAAATAGTTTCCAGAACCCGATCCGGTTCAAGGTTCGAGTTCTAAATTTTGATTAGGTTATTAAATTTTGATTGAGTTGCTTGAGTTAAATTTTTTTTAAAATCAAAATGACGTCGTTTTAGTAAAAAAAAGACAAAAGTCAACGGATTGCAACCAGATTTTTGATCGGGTCACACCAGGTTTTTCCTTCCCCTATTTTTTCCTCAACTCGGCCCAATTCCAGCCCCGGGTCAGCCGGGTCCCGGGTCGACCCGCCGGGCCGGGTTTCAAAACTATGGATTGAAATATGATGGATTATCATGGAAAATTAATTTTTTAAAGTGTTTTTTTTAATATATTAAAATAATATTTTTTATTTTTTAAAATTTATTTTTGATATTAATATATAAATATAAAATATATATATATATAATTTAAAATAAAAAAATTAAATTTTTTAAAAATATTTTTAAAATATAAAAACAAACCAGCTATAAATAATTTGAGTGGACATAATTTAATATGTAATAAAATTGGTAATAACTTTATAAGAGAGGATTCATCGATTTTTCTCATAATATATTTTTTTCACTTGATTTAAATAATTAAATTCATAACTGATTATGAGAGGATTTATCTATACTTGAACTCTCTTGTATTTTTAAAAGAACATGATCGGTAATGTTCCAAATGATCCATACATTACTATTAGTAATTGGTGTTTATATTTTTAATGTTATATTGTGATTGCATACATGTATGCATGATTGATTAAAATTTTACATAATTATTTACGGATTAATTTTACATTTCATATCTTTTTAGTATGGCACTTCTACTCTTTATTGAATTAATTAGATCTATATATACTTAAGAGTTTTTTTTAATATGCTCCCTCAAACATAATTTTATTCTACATAATTATTTCTCGAGTATATATTTATAGATTTTTCATTTTACCAATTGTCATAATCTGATTTTAAACTCGTTTGTTTTTAATTTAATTTTAAAGGAAAATTAAATTAAAAGATTAGAAATTGATTTTAATTAAACATGAGATTTATTAATTTATAAAAATTAAGGACTACAGTGTATGTTTCTTTTCCTAGTATTCGATTGAAAAAAACCATCATAATATATTCAACAAATCCTTTTCAATTTATGGGTACATACGCCTCTATTATTCTAAGGTGTTCCAACATCTTTCGCGAGGTTCCAACAACTCCCCCATCCTATTCTAACCATTTGGATCTAGTCCAACATATTCTGAAAGGTTTGCTTTAGACTTTGAATGATTTTAATTTGTTGTTGTGATTATTAGTAGTTTATTTGATGGTGAACTTGGATGAGTATGTGAGAAGATTGTGTAGTTTGATCAAGGAAGTGATATTGTGTGTATGGGGGTGCTGCATAACTTTTCTTAGAATGTGTTAGAATAAAAAGGTAAAAAAGGTGATACCATAAAAAAAAAATTATTAGTTTGTTTTTTTTTTAACTTGCATCATGGCCAAGCATTTAAAAAAAAAGACTAAAAATATCTTACTTGAATGATTTAGCATTTTATAAAATATCATGTTTCGCATTAAAAAAAAATAAGATGGAACATTTTATGTTAGCATATTTTCAAAAATAAATGTTGCATGCATATTTGGGCTTAATAAAATGTTCTTTAAGCTCATTAAAAGTTTGGTCCAAATTAAAAGACTCGTTAGACTTATACTCCAAAAAAAAAACATCCCTTGTTTTAGAAAGGAAATAATAATAATAATAATAATAACATTAATATTTGCTCATGATAATTCTCATTTGATAAATGATAGGATTTTTTTGAATGAATGGCCAAAACCTATTTTTGTTATTCATACGGGTTTAATGTCATTTTAAAACCTAATAAAAAAATATTTTGTTATTGTAAACCCCAACCAAGAATATTTTTTTTAAGTTAATGAGTTGTAAAAAATAAATTAAATTAAATTGGGAAATGAAATGGCAAAGCTAAAATTTTAGGGAGTTAAAATTAATTGAGAGATGAAATTAAATGGAATTAAAAGATTTAGTGACATGGGGTTGAAGTGGAATTAATAAAAAAAAAATGCATAGACCATTAATGTAATAAGCGAGAAGTTATATATATAAATAAGTGAATAATGTTTTCATAACACCATTCCTAGCTAATCATACAGTGAAAGAAAAAGGAGAGAAAAATTACAAAGAAAACCTTGCAAACTCACCATTAAAACAAAGAAGAAAGCTAGATTATAAGATCTAGGAGTGTTAGGAGAAGGATTAAACAAAAAAAAATTGTAAGGATTTTATATTGGGAATGGATGGTTTTGGAAGAAAAAAAAGGGGGAAGAAGAAAAGTGTTTTCCAAGCTTTTATTACATCTTTTTTCTTTGTGATAGGAGGTAAGAAACTCTTTTAATGTGATTATATAGAATAATTTTACATGATGTGTAGGATTGCAAATACTAGTGTATATGCATGTCTGGTTTTTGCATGTTGGGGTATTTGAATTATTATAGTTATGGATGGATGATGTTATTGTGTGAATATAAACAATGGGTAAAGTTCCAATTAAATGAATTAAGTGAGAATTCAATCCTTACCATGTTAGGATTTTAATTAGATGTATGGAAATAATGTGTGTGATTAATTGATGGAAGTTGCCAAGGTGTTAGTATATAATATGTTAATATAAGTGTTTAATGATTTGGTATTGTGGAAATGTTGTGGATATTAAACAAAAACAAAAAAACAATTCATTCTTTTACTTATAAGGGGTTTCGGCCAAATAAAAAAAGAAAAGAAAAAGGAAGCATTAATTGATTTTGATATTATGCTACATGAATGTATTTGGATTAGAAATGAGTAATTAAGGTGTAAATCATAGAAGATTTAAGAAAAATCTGGTATTGTCTTCTTGACCATGTTTCAGCCAAATCAAAGAAAAAAAAGGGAGGCATTAATTGATTTTTATGTTATGTTACATGAATGGACTTGGATTGGAAATAAATAATTAAGGGGTAAAATCATGGAAGATTTAAGAAAAAAAAATATGTTTAAGGAAAAAGCTTTATTAAGTTTTATCATAAAGGATTGAGATGTGAATTTCTATTACAAACATACTCTTGAAATTTATATTGAGAAGTGTGATGGTGAGAAGTAATGTGACCTTTTTTTTTTTTTCATATAGTAGAGGTTGGGGATACTACTTAACAATAAGGAGCTTCTAGTCGGGTACCGTAATAGGTAGATGTCTGGCACCTTGACTTTGTAAATTATTTTATTACTCAAATTCTTTATTGTATTTTTCTTTAAATGTATTTTGGATTATTTGGTTTGTTGATAAGAAATTGTTAAAGAAATTAGATCCTTGGTTAATGAGAGTAATGTTATGTTGAATGGACTAATGAGGAAAATGGATCCCTGTATAATGAGACTATTGCCCTATCAAATGGGCTAATAAGGAAAATAGATACTTGAATAATGGGACCATTGCCCTTTCGAACAGGTTAATGGAGGAAACTAGATCCCTAATTGATGGGACCATTACTCTATTGAATAGGCTAGCGGAGAAATTTGATCCCTAATTAGTGAGACTAGTGCCTTGATGAATGGGCTATTGGAGAAATTGAATCATTGGTTAATAAAATTGGTGTTTTGATTAATGAGTTAATAGAGAAATCAAATAACTTAGTAATGAATTTGATATTCATCTTAAACTGGAAAAGAAAATGGATATGTCCATTTACTTTCATAATTATAATTGAATTGTTGATTAACAAATCATTGAGTTGAATGATTGAATTTATTTGATTGTCAATTATATTTTCAAGTACATTGCAACATTATACCGAGTAATAGACTTTTTTCTTTGTGTCTTTTGCATAATCAAAATTATGTAATGAATAATCTAATTTTTTTTTATGATGTAATTTTGTAAATAAAACTTAGTTTTTGTTTTACTTTTTTTTATTTATGTAATTAGAGTAATTAGAAGCTTTATCTTAATTATGTTATGTCCTAATTTAGAACCTAATATATATGTGCATTCTAAAATGTATTGGAATTATTTTGTTCTCAGTTAAAGCATGAAACCACTTCGTTCATCATGTTCCATGTAATGGGTATACGATTAAAATAAATAAATAATAAAAGTTTTGACTTTGGTTGTAAGTTCTAACATGAATATGAAGGTCACAAACGATGGGACAATTATTGTGTGTTGTAATCATTGGTGATTGGATCAATTATTGGAGTTTATTGAAGTGAAAAGGGTAATTAAAAATACTGGGAGGAAACTCTGTCAAAATTTTAGTAGATTTATTGATGAATGAAATGACATGATCCTTTAGACGAATAAAAACAAATACATCACCTTTTTACAGCTAACAAAGTTGAAATCAAATGGAATTTATATTTAAATATTGAGGATGTTACAATTATTCACTTTTAATATTTGAGTATATAGACTCATAACGAGCCAATACTTGGATATTAGGGGGAGTAACCCCTCACCAAAATTTCCTTAAAGAAAAATAACGTGGTTAATGGTAAAAGTAAATTTCCTAAAATATTCACCAATTAGGAGTATTTTTAATGCAATATTCCATAACACCAGGGTTAGGAATATATGAGGTAACATAGGACATGTGAACCTCTTTGAGACACCTTCTATGGACCTTCTATAGGATTTGGGCTAGATTTTATGAACACAATATAAGCCCGCCGATATATTCATGGAAATAACTTGAGATGTGAAATGGAATGAACACATTAGAGTTGTCAACTCACCAAACAACTAGGAGTGGAAAAACTATCTAGGCTTTTAAAATGGATAAGTGTTAAACTTTTGACCAAAGTTTAACCCATCGAAGCAAACCCATCTTCACCCAATAGATAAACCACTGGTAGTTTAAACACAATAAGACCTAAGTAACTTGGGACAAGATAGGCAATACAACCTATCCCATTTAGAATATTTCAAAGGTGATAGTATCTTTCTTTCAGCATAACTACACCTTACCACATATCTCTGAAGACAAGTTGGGGTTCTAAATGACCATAATATTACGTGACGACTATTTTTTTGTAAGATTAAACATTTTCCCCTTTTCACGCATAAAAAAAATCCTCTCCTCTTGATTTGAGGAAAGAGGGTGGGTCACTGTGATGTGCGACATCAATATTGAATGATGAAATTAAAAAATAATCAATTAGAAATAAAAGATCTAAAAAATAACTTAAGTCAACTAGTGTTAACCTACCAAATTCACAACCCAAGTCATAAGACCGAGAAAACCCCATATAAAGTAAATCAAAATAAATTAAAAGGTTGTCTAGTTCCCAAGAAACTGAATGTTGAATGATGAAATTGAAAAAAAAATCAATTAAAAACATCTAAAAACGACTAAGGTTAACCCGCCGAGCTTGTGAAATGGGCCATAAAATCATGATAATCTCATATAAAGAATATCAAAATAAATTATGAAGCTCAATTTCTAATCAAATCAAATGTTAAAGGATAATATTGAAAAAAAAATCAAGAAAAAGAGACATAAAAAGAAAACTTGATCATTCCAGGTTAACTCGCTAAACTAGCAACTTGAGTTTAACTAGAAGAAACTAAAAGTAATTTTACTTTAAAAGCACAATAATGTTAAGGATGAAATTTCTTTGCTTAATCTCTAAGAAGTGGAAAGTGATTCTAGGTTTGTTGGTATCACGCCTCAAAATCAAGCATAGACATGCCCATATCATCTAATATTCAACCCTGGATAATTCAAAGGTTAACCTTATAAAGTTCACCAAAAACCAGAAATGTTAAACCAAAAGGTATTAAATATCTGCATTCCATAAATAATCACCTGACAACATCAAGTCTTAAACGTAATAAAAATCGTACTAAAGAGAAAATGATAATTTTTTTATTACAAGTCCTCAAAAGTATTAATAATGAATATCTAATAACAAGTAAAAATATATCATTCATTAAATAGAAATCCTTCAGCTTAGCTAACAACTTAAACTGGTAATGTAAACTTCATAACTCAAAACTTTCTAACTCTTCTACCTGTCTAGAGAGGGAAAATAAAGGAGGGTAAACTAACCATAGTTTAGCAAGTAAAGCTCCACTCATTCCCTAACCAAGCACAAGTTTCATGCATAAATACATAATATATATATATATATATATATATATATATATATATATATATATATATATATATCTAGAATTTAAAAAAATAAAAAAAATAATAAAAATAATAATAAAAATAAATAAATAAAAAATGTCAATCTC
>Ga0307515_10007606_pt1 | contig 21384 bp, 22 predicted proteins | sample 17_EM_MG_FD_194513 | JGI IMG/M metagenome (GOLD analysis project Ga0307515, IMG submission 194513) | Populus trichocarpa ectomycorrhiza microbial communities from riparian zone in the Pacific Northwest, United States - 17_EM | ecosystem: Host-associated > Plants > Roots > Unclassified | place...
TTCTTTAGTATAGGGGCATGCCAAGAAATTATCGAAATAAAAGCGATAAATATCGATAAGCAAAAATCATGATAATTTATCGATCTTATCAGATAAGATTTTATTTTCGCCTACTCTGCTTTACAGGAGACAAAGCTTGCCACACTGGGAGCCTTTTCAGCAGACTCGACGGCGATTTCGACGTCTTCTGCGTTAGCGTAATAGGGATCTTTCCAGAAATTTGCATCAGCATTTTTTGATCGGTAAATAGCAGGGCATGAAACTCCATCCTACCTTGCACAACCACCGAATCATCAATCGCCAACCTTAGCGTCGCGCGCTCACGTCCCTTCGCATTGACAAACTGGCCATGGATATACTGTTGCGTCGGAATAGGATACTTGAAGCCCGCCATATTTCCACAGAAAGCTCCTCTAAAATTGAATTCTATTTGTACTTCAGCGTCCATATCATCCTACGGGCAGCCTAATTTTCACATACGGCAGTGAGGGGCGTCGCTCGAGGGCCTGACGAAATTCCGCTGGGATTTGTCCTAGGCTCCTTGATCCATACGCTCCGCGTCTCATCTCGATTAGGATATCGGAGGGAATAAAACCCCTCCTGGTACAGAAGCAAAGGGTTCCGGATCTAGGACACTTTTGATCCGTTAAGTTAACGAAGACGGCCGATGTCCAGGTTGGGCGAACCTCCCTTCCGAGAGCGCGCTAGAAGCTCCTTCTAGAAGGGCTCTAGAGAGCCGGGAAGCTTTCTTGGGGCAGGGGAGGCCCAGGGCTGAACCCGTAAAACGCACAAGCGCTGGTACGATTCCGCAAGGGTAAAAACCTATCGGGCCTTCCACTCGGCTCCCGGTGACCTTTTAAACATCAGCTATAGCTTGCGCTTTCCTAGTCACAGATGGCTGAGTTCTCATACCCTTTAGGCTTGGGGGGAGAGGTGTTATTTGTCGGAAAGGGGTAAATATAACTATATTTATGCTTCTCTCTCGGAATTGGCATTACATGTCCATCAATCTTCCCAATTCTAATTGTATAGTCTCAATTGGTCATCCCACGTCATGTCTTCTCTAGCTTCTAAAGTCTTCGCCGTTTCCGGCGGCGCATCTGGAATGGGCCTCGCAACATGCCGCATGCCGGCCGCCGCAAAGCCAAAGCGATCTCCATCGGCGACTTCCAGGATGCTGATTTCGAAGCCACTCGCAAGGAACTACAGTCCATAAACCCCAGCACCGAAGTCCAGACCGTAAAAGTTGACGTTTCCTCTTCTGCCTCCGTAACCGCCTGGATCAGCGGCATCACTTCGAGCTTCGGCACGCTGGACGGCGCAGCCAATGCGGCCGGCGTGGCGCAGCCTGTAGGTGTGAGGAAGAGTCCCGCGATTTTGAGTGAGATAGATGAAATGTTTAAGCGGACGATGGGGATTAATTTGGAGGGCGTGTTTTATTGTCCGAGAGAGTAGATTAGAGTCATGACGGAGCTGCCAAAGCTTCGAGGAGTATTTCCAACATTGCTAGTATCGCGTCACTAGTTTATGGAGGTGATAAGTATGGTTATGGTGCGTCGAAGCTGGCGTGGCGTATTTGTCGGCGTGTCTTGGCAAAGGATGTTGCACCGCATGGGATTCAGGTCAATTGGTTTCACCTGGTATGTTAACTTGAACGGCGATATTTTTGACATTTTGGCTAAGGGCTACTGCAACACCCATGATATTGTAGCACATTTCTTTGCACCGCAATAAGCTGGTGCGCCGATCGACACACAGGGATGGCAGTTAGTGCAGCCCACAGACATTGCCCAGGCAATTGTGTTCCTTCTGGGCGAGGAGTCTTCTCAGATTTCGGGAGTCAACTTACCTGTTGGTCCGGGTGCTCCATAGAGATATGCTACATTAAGGGAATGAATTCCCGCGATAGCAGCTCCTCAATCACAAAATATAAGATTAGATGGGGTAACTTGCTCAGTGTTTCTCAGTAGAACGCTACGATACCTTTCTGAAAGAACCACGAAACTAGACTTCGCTTCTCATCACGCCGATTTTGTCCTGTCCTACCTTGCAATTCCTTCCTGGCGTTTTTTGGGGATTGATGACGGTGATTCAAATATATCGAATTTTAAGTGAAAGATAAACCATACCACGCTTCCCATCCTTGCGGATGACAGAAATGTCATTTAATGACAAATTACCTAAATGCCTGAAATGAGAAAGAGGTTGACTGTTCGGTGACATCCTTCGACGGTGAAATTCCAGAGGAGAAAGTTATTCTAGGTCCACCACGAAAGAGCCTGAATGGCGGTAGAATCGAATTCCTACTTTTTCGAAAGCTTCCTTCGTACCTTTTTTGAACGGACGATGGCAATCCCATATATGAACCTCTCTCAAGTTCGGAAATTGTTGTGGACATGAAGCATGAAAACACTGAATCTGGTCTCTGTGTGGGCCGATCCATTCCGTAATGTGAATGCTTTTGAGAGATTGTGGCAGTATGTCAACGAGAACAGGTGGAGGGTAGTTGTTTTGTCCAAGTAACACGTATTCCGAGACTATAAGTCTTGATAGCCGCTCAAAATGCCTCAGAGAGCCGATTGGATGAATGGATCTCCAATTGGATGGTTCAAGATAGCTATCAAAATAGGCAAGGCAAATTTGCTTTAATGCATTTTGCTGATTCTGCAAAATTGCACCAATTGGTCTGTAGTCACTATTGCAGCCTCCCTGCCAATTTTGAATGGTAACAGACTCAAGATACTTGAAGGAGCGGAACCATTCATAGATTCCGAAAGATGTCTGTTCGTTCTTAAGCACGACATGCTTGATTGCCAACGGTGGAGACGGGGTTTTTGAGGTTTCAATTAAAAAATCACTAGAACGAAATCCTACCGACACTAGAGTCTGTAGATGAGGAAGACGTGTAAAACACTGTAAGGGGTAAACTTCACGTGAATCCCAAGGAGGCCTCATGGAATTCCAAGGAGGCCTCATGATGACCTTTCGTAGCGTTGTGAACAGCTGGCCGTAAGCAGAGCTGGGGTTGCAAGCGGTGGTAAAAAGATTATGGACGAACGATCCTTGAAAATCTGGATTGATTCTTATATCGAATATTTGGAGTCTTGGTAACCGAATAAGAAGCATGGTGAGCCAGGCACCGTTCATATGTCCTGCAGTAGTAGTATTTAGCTCCTTATGGATATCACGAACAGCCCCATTTAGAAGTTGAAACTCGTGAGACGTCATCTTAGGCCTTCCAAAAATTCTCTGGATACCCGCAAATGCAAGATATCTGATCTCCGAAGAAAGGTCAGGTCTTGTGAGGAGAGTTCTCAACAAAAATTGGGTGGACGTTTCATTAAGCTCGATATCGCGATAAAGCGCCGGCGAAGCGATCCTTCCCACAAGCTTTGAAGTCAAACAAAGAGAGCGAAGATCAGTAGAATTTGTCAGGAAGCCCATGAAATTAAGCAGAAGTTCCTCTGGAAGACTTAAAAGACACAAGTCCTGATCAGCCGTTGTGTCGAATTGATGGCTGATAGAAGAGATGGTGTGTGTTATCTGATCCGAATGTGATGAAGAGACTTCAAGAGCCTCAGGCGTAGAGTTCTCTCGTGCACCATGACTCTGAAGCAAGCCTGTCGCCGCTCTATCTGGCAAGGCTGGCTGGTGTTTCTTAGACGGAGATTCGAGGTGGGGAGAGGATTCCTCAAGCGGACGTTTGGCCCCCCGCTCCATAGCAAGCTACAAAGCTAAACCTTTCGAAGACTGAGTTGAGCAAGGCGAGGTACATGAACTGTAGAACTGTGAGAACAGCGTTGGGTTGAGAGGGGAGGTTTGGGTTTGGAGGCGGCGTCGACTTTAGAGCCAGAGGAGTGAAGTGAAGTCAAGTGAAGTAAAGGACCACATGCCGATGCTCTGGCGTAGATAGAGTTGTTCGCTTTGGATCACCTTCACTGTGGATGCTTAGATTGCAAATCATAGAAGGACGCGTTCATGTGCGGTTATAAAAGCGTAGGCTTAACTGGAAGACGCTGTTTGGTTGTCATAAGCACCATACAAGGTTCACACGAGAGTTTGAAGAACTTAAGGACTTCACCTAATATGCTTTTCCCAAGAAATAGAGGTGTCCTTAAGATCCCACTGTTGATGTATTGAGCTATGCTGATTTAGTCTCATTTATTTTTTAAAAAAAGGATGCGGAGCAATCTAATTAAGGGCAATGCAAGCCTCAAAGGCACATACGATATAGTGAGAAATTCTATGAATATTCGTCAGTGCCAATGCCGAAGTTTTTGAGAGGTCGACTTCTCCCTTCTACTAATGTATGTTATACGTTAAGCCATTCACGAATCATGACTGCGTCCATCGTCTTTCAACCGCACCTTAACCCACCCAGAGTGTCATCCCAGTACCATGCCAGCAGATGCCCTACATCTTATCGAACACCCTCCCCCATAAACCCCTCCGTCGCGCCCCCGTGTTTCCGCCCTTGTAGTGCATCGACCTCCTCCTCCATATCCTCCCTCAAGCTCTCAAGCAACACGCTCGCTTCCGCCTCGGCCCCAACCATCAAATCAAAGCTCTCTTCGCTCTCGCTGCGCCCACTCCCCATCCCAGCCCCACCATCCCACCACCTCGCCTGCTCCCCAACCCACTCCACACCGCCTCCCCTCTTCGGCCTCCTCACCACCTCCTTCTCCTCCAGCGCCAGCACAGGTAGTTCTGCTCTCGGCGGCAGCACAGTCCTCCGATGCCAGTCTCCCACAAACATGCCCTCCGGATCCACCTCCGCGCGCACGCGCAGATACGCCGCCATATCCTCGCCATACAAAGCGGAGAGCACCCCATGCGTGACGCCATCGGTAAAGTTCTTCGCCCAATGCGGGCGCCCGCCCATCTCGCGCATCAGCCACTCGAACGCCTGATAGTATCTCCGCAAACAGGGCGGATCCTGGCCGTACGGCCGGTAGAGCGTCGCGTTCAGATACAGCGTCGGGCCGTCGCGGACCGTGTTGTCGAGGAACGGGCGCGGGTCCGCGGCCGAGGTGTCCGAGACGCGGACCTCGATCGGCGAGTGGACGAAGACGCCTGAGGGGTCGAACGGGATGCGGGCCGTGTCGGTGTCGCCGTTGATCCAGGCGGTGAGGCGTGTGAGGGCTTCGGGGCCTTTGTGCAGCGGGAGCGCCCACTCGTTCACGAACTGCGAGTAGAGACAGTTCATCAGAAGGCCTGAGCGGAGCTCCTCGACGGCGGAGGTGGTGAAGCCATCGTGAAAGCCGTACTGCATGCCGAAGACGAACCATTCGATGGATGGGAGGAGGCGCGGGACGTACTGCGCTGCCCAGAGCAGGGTGTGGTAGGTGTGGTAGCCGATGCTGCCGCCGTACCAGTTGTGTTTAGGCTGGCGGAAGGGTTTTGTGGTTTTCTCGGCACGCCAGACGACTGCGCGGAGCGTGTAGGGCAGCCACCACACGCGCGTGTATTCGGTCTGGGTCCAGAGAGTGCGCTCCCAGTTTCTGAGAACGGTGGAGGCCGCGAGGATCGTTTGGAACCATTCGATGTTGCAGTCCTCGATCATCTCAAACTCTACCTCCACGATGATTCCTAGTGCGCCCAAACTAACCAGCGCGGCGCGAAAGAGCTCCTCGTTCTGCTCCTTTGAGCACTTTACTGCCTGGCCGTTCGCCAGCACAATCCGCAAACTCTTCACCGACTGCGAAAGCAAGCCATGAGATAGCGAACTGCCATGTGTCGCAGTCGCAATAGCACCCGCAATCGACTGATGATCTATACTTCCCAAATTGCGCATCGTAAGCCCATACTCTTTTGCCTTGTTATTCAACTGATGCAACCTGATACCCGCCTGCACCAGCAAAGTCTTCTTCTCCGCATCAACCGTCAAAACGCCATTGAAATCATCCAGATTCACTATCCATGCACTTGTGCAAGTGAGGTCTGACGGCGAATGCCCAGATCCTACCACAACGACGCGCCTGCGCAGCCGCCGCGCGAGCGTCACGACCTTCTGGACTTCGGCGAGCGTCTGCGGCCGGATGCACAGCTCGGGCCGCGAGTGGAAGGTCCGCGCCCATGTATGGTGTATGTGTGTCTGCGAGGCGCGGAAGGGGACCGTGGGATCCAGCTTCTCGAGCTCGATGGAGAAGCGCGACGCCATATTTGTCGGGGAGAGCGGGGTGAGGTTCATGTTCGGGTTTCGCAATTATACTCTGCGGTCCTCGGCTCCTTCCTCGGTGGTGGAGGCAGGTGCGAGGGCGGTATCTGGGGACTCAGATAATCAGGATGGCTGTCGCGCGCAGCCAGAAGTGTCTGGTGGTGATGGTGGTCGCTGCCGGCATGGTAGCGTATGATTCAGGAACTAGACGAGTAGATGGAGGGGTTTGTTTAGATGGTGTTGTTCGATATGAGGGTCTACCTTAACTCGGTTTAGCTGCCGAGGAGCTAAACCTTTTTTTTTTTGAAATCATACACGTTTCAGCTGTCTACATGGCGCCATGCCGGGTCGTCTATCCCGGGTAACACCCGTCTCGTTTACAAGCAGTGATTCCGTGAGGCCTCCGAGGAGCAAATAAAGCTTGGTATTCCGTCATTTTGTCGTGACCTTCTCATCAGTCGTGTAATGTTCACCTTCTGTTACAGAGGTCTGGCCCATCATTTAAGTAAGCTGTCCCGCTTGTCAGCAAAGATGGCCTTATGGTTAGTAACACTGGCATCCCGACAAATTCCGCAGTCAAAGTACCTCCGAGCTTGGCCGATAAAACGCCGCTTGGGCAATACTGCCGCTTCATAGCTTTTTTCGGCCGTCACTCGGCCCATATCTCGCGCGAGCTTTAATAATAAGCAACAAACGGTAGGATTTCTTTAATCTCGAAGATGCACCCGTCTCTCACTGCCACATCTGACTCCTTGCTTTCAAACATCAGTAATCTGTATTTAGTTTACTAAAGGGCGACCTGGATCTTCACAGCTTAACAAATCATTACAACATTATTAACGAATAAATATCTCATCTTTCCCTTACATATATTTCTGTAACCCCTTCACACATCTTCGCCACAGCAAACATCTGATTCTTCCAAACCGTCATCTCATCCAGCAGCCTTTCATCTTAAAGCAAACCCAACACTCAATCAACCCTTCAAACACCACCAAAATGACCTCCCAAGTCTCCCGACAGCCCCCTTCATACACCGCCAGCACCCAGTCCGCCCCAAAAACCGAACACACAAAACGACCCTCTCTCCTCTCGCTAAAGCACCTCTTCAAGAATTGGTCCCCTGACCTCCTGCGCGCTCATGATGGTGACGATGATGACTATAACTTTGCTAGTGGTCGTCGTAGGGGTGCGGGGGATTACAACTTTACGAGCGGGGACAGGAGAGGGGCGGAGTAAGCTGTAGAGAAGGCTATCGAAAGGAGAGTAGAGGTGGAGTGGGTACGAAGGGGGAATGGGGGTAGGGAAGTGGAGAGTTGAGAGGAGGGATTGATGGGATGGGATGGGATATGGAAGGGACGAAAAAGAGGAGATAAAGGGGTGGGAGGAAGTGGCAGTAGGAGCCAGGGTAGCGCGTTGGGGAGGCTTGTCTGGGACTGGATTAAATTCTTTAGGTGGAGATATCAGGTCAATGCGTACCGGTCAGGCTTGCCTGAAGTGTGGAGGGAAAGGGGGCTTGGGGTAAGAAGTGATAAAGTTCGGACTTGGCTCGGGAGTTCTGGGCGTTAGAGGAGAGCGATGAGCTTTGGATTTGGACACACGGCGCTTGTAAAATTGTCTGATGATAATTGGACCGGAGAAAAAGGGGCATAGAGAAGTACGATGGTTGCAGGATTCATCCGTACTCTTAACAACTGGCTGAGTGTTTGTCGTCTTGGTTCCTTCCATGAGAGGATGAGTGAACACCTGAGACCCTCCCGGCCATGAAACTAAGCCGTACTTTTCATAAGTTGGTCTGGGATTAAGAAAGAAACCCGTGCATAATACTCTAACGCTGCCCCCTTATCGCAGCAAGCAAACCAGAACCTTGACCTCCTGCCAACCTCAATCATCAATCGCCACTCCGCCCAGCATCCTTAGCCCTACCTTTCTCTCATACCTAGCCAGTAAAACACCAAACCACAAGCCTCCGTCCAAATACCCCAGCTCAAACATTCATAATCCCGATCCTCGTGTCCGCCCCCGGCGACCCCAGCGCCGTCCCTGGGAGAAACCGCCCGCCGTCGGCCTCACTCGACACTACAATCCTTAGCGCATCCCTTCCAAAATGACCCCCTCTGTATCTTTCAAGGCGTCACAGTCCTCCTCGTCCACCCACCCAGCGCCCCAACCTGCATCCCACTCAACATACGCCTCCACTGCTGTTGCTCACCTCCTCACCTCCCTACCCCTGCCCCTGCCGCTCCCTCCCCGTCAAACAGCTCCCGCCCATCCTAACTCCGTTCCCCAGCTCCAGCGGACCCCTCGCTCCCGCAGCGCCGTCGAGACCGAAAGGGCCGTTCGATTCCGTAACGGTTGAGTCGGCAGCAGACTGTGAGTTCGAGTTCGAGGAGCGTGTATTGCGGGTGTGTCGCGCGCGAAGCTATCGGCGGCGCCCTAGTGCGCTTGGTGCGTTCTGACGGTCTAATGTAGGTGATTTATTAGATCCGGTCTGAGGACCAACGAAGGTGACCGGTCTTAGGATAAGTACAGTTGCTGGTTGAAAAGTGGTTGAGGAAATAGCTGGCTCGCTTTGAGGTTGAGGTTGTGTTTTAGCCTGAAAGTTGTCTGACGTTGGCTGAGAAAGATCTCTCTTGGGATGGATATCAACTGGAACTGAAGAAGCATTTTGAGCAAACGGACTATTTGGGCTCGGGTTATATTGAAAACCGTTTGCAGTGGCCATGTCTAAGTGATAATAGTAGCGTATCTGCGAATGCCCTATGAAAGATGAAGTGTCCGAATGCGATGAGACGAAGACCGCAGTGAAGATGGTGAGACGAAAGAAGAAGATCAAAAGTAAACATGGACAAACACACATTGACATAAACATATGTTATATGGGGAGGAGCGGAAAGATCTGGGATGGTAGCAACGCTCAAGAAGCGTGGGACCCTTGCCTGCTCCGGTCCATCTGAAAGTGCCTTAGTTTCCTTCTTCCACTTTTTATTAAAATGGAAATACTGAAACTTCAGCTTGCTCAGCCTTCATTGCCTAAACGATCTGTCAATCAGTCTGTGATTTGCTTATCCAGAACTTAACACGACGATTGCTCCGAAGGATCCATAACTCATGCCAGAGGCTTCTTTTCTTTTCTTTTAAAAATTTTTTATCACTGGGAGATGGCTACTGGAAGTTTAGAAGTTGATTCATGGTTGGTATGAGTTGAGGCACTGAGGGAGGCGTCTTGAAAGAAGGGTACGTTACGACGCTTTCATAGGGCAACCGGGGCCCAAGCTCCATTACCGCCGGTCACAGTCACATTTGAATATTAAATATCAGTTGCAAGTTTAGATTTCGAGGGGAAAAGTTATGATTAAAAGCTACTTGAAAACCCCTCCTAATAACCTCCGGCATGCAAGTATTCCAATCGTCCTTCGGGTATAATACTGAAAATAGCCCGTCGTTGAAGAAGGTGAAGGTCCAGTTCAACGACTCCTCCACCAGCTGCGCATGTCCTTCCCAAGTTTCCGCAAAGGAAGCGACGCTCGAGCAAGGAGAACATCATCGCGAGCGGTTAGCTCAAGCAACGATACCTCAACCTGCAAGCATCAAGCTCCCACGACACCTAATTTTGCCCTTTTTCCCATCGCACATGCGCAAATACAAAGTCCCAGGGTCAAGCTTAATGGACCGATCCGGAATTTGGAGCGTCAACCCAGCCGAATTAAGCACCAAATCCTTTCACTGCTACAAGTCCACGCTCGGTTTGTCCCACGCCTTTGATATGGCTGCCAGAGTCGCCGAGATGTGAGAGAATTAAGATGAATTCGTTAATAACGCCATCACCACTTCAAACGAATCGAAAATGTTTGCAAGAGCGCGCCGGCCGTGAGCGTAACGTCGGCAAAGGAGAGTATTGTATTGCTATGGACAGAAGCCCAACACCGCTAGTCGAGGATCGCAGGGAAGAAGCATCAACCTGCTGCAAATGTACAAAGTCATAAGCCTAGCACCGTCACGCCATCTTTCGCCAACTTGCGCAGGGTGGAGAGGGGATGTGGAACTTGTTGGAGGTGGGTGGGCTGTCATGGATCTACATAGTCGATGTCGTTGAATAGATCCATGACCACCTTCAACATTGGTTCACAGAGGCTTACTTCATCACCGACCTCGCCTCCGAAGAAGCGAAGTCGTTGAGCTTCCAAGGCTTCCTCCTGTTGCCGGCGGAGGCAGTCCTGCCATGCAGGATACGTTTGATGCCAATGATTCGTAGAGCGGCTCGCGGGAGGAAGTGGAGAGGGTGAGGGTTGAAGAAAGGATGCAGATGAAGAAAGGAAAGATGCGCTCGAGTCGATAGAATTGGTTCGATAGTGCAGTGAGCGTGCTTTGCCAGCGTCGCGATGACGAGGCCGACTCCTTATCCGCTTTCGATTGTGTCTTTGTCCCATGTTGATAGATTGCAGCAGAAGAGTGGAAAAGTCTTTGAGTGTGCAGAAATCTAGGTAGGGTACTTACAGGGCATCTTTATACACGGAGTCCGGAAGGAGAGTCAGAAGGACGAGTAGTGAGTCATAGCCACAAAACATGTGGTGTGAGTAAAACCGGAATAGGTCCGTGCACGCGTTGGGTCTTGTGGCGAAGTTCGAGAAACGTCATACGCGGCTTATCATGATTGTTCGACCTGTGTCCATCATCTCTCCAATCATTTCTAATCCATGCTGGAACAACCTTGACACGCCCTGGTTAGCAACAGTTGGGCTTTGATCACATAAATGATGCGTGTGCCTGGTGCCGCAGTATTCGTCGTCAAATTGTGGCTTGGCCGCGCGAACGTGTTCTTAAACAGCGTGAACGGTAACTTGCCGTTCCGTCCTCATGCTAGCCTTCTTTAAATTAGTGGCTGTGCATAACAAATCCCATTGAGACACATCTCGTGTTCATCGCACTGATAATGGTGTGTTGGAAAATATTTCCGCCAGCTGATTGGCTTGCTTGCGTACGCAGCTGTTCGCCATCGTGGACGACTCTCCGACTTCGAAAACTTGTCACAGTTGGTGTTGTCGCCTGATAATTTGCTCAGACTTGAAATTAAGAGCATGCGAGTAGTCAGTGTCGCCTGGAAGTTCGTTGAGACAGTTGTTGGGGATGCCTTGTCTGTTGCCAGTACCGTCTTCAATGCCGAAGTTGCTATCTTTATGGGAGGCAGCAAGATGGACTCAGCATTTCTGCGCGGCGTTGGTGAATCTTTTCTGCCTTCGAGTGTCAAACCTGGGTTTGTCCAATGGTGATGCCTCACGCCTGTTGGAGCCCTTGCGGGTTTCAAGGACGTGACTCATCTTGAATGAAGCCATGATCGCGAACGATGCTGAGTTTGCATCAAGAAACCGGAGCCGAAGATGAGAGTTGACAGGAGTACCCATCCGAAGTCGGAAGACCCTCAAGAAAAGGACTTACCCTCTTACAGCAGTGTTGTATGCTACCGTAGGGTTAGATCAATACCCTCTGCTGACCAGCACAACCTACAATGCGGCACGTCCAACCGCGCGACCATATGGCTTCCACATAAAGCTTCCCGTATAAACCTTTCCGTGTAAAGCTTTCCGTATAAAGCGTCCCATGCGGAGAGTAATTCTCATGATAAGCCGAAACAGCAATGAATGATGCGGATGATGTGGTTGCAACGGAGTTGAAAAGATTAAGTTTATGGAAAGTACGAGCTCGTAAGACAAATGGCTGGGTAGAAATGAATAATAGAAAGTTATATATTAACTTTTACTCCAAAAGCAGGGTCGTATACTATAGTGCAGATGAATTAATTACGCAATAGCTCTTTGAAGCCAATCCGGTCCATTCACGCTGTGCCACCGAAGCTTGCGGCTTTCTGCATCAAGTCTACCAATAAGACTTGTTGAGGAGGTCACAAGGGCTTAACTGCTGGGAGGGGCCTAATTTTTCCTTGAGGAAACTAAGTGATAAATATTATATATTGCTTGCACCGCCGCCTTGCAAGGCTTGCTTGAGATCATAGTAGTTGAGAATTCTATAATCATTGCGTCGGTACACGGAGAAAACATGTATCGACATCCTAGGCCTCAGCCTTGCGGGACATATTCCGGTTCAACTTAAAGTGATTTTGCGACGGCGGGATTTCTCCAATATATTTCCGCGAAGAGAGGTTTATCACACCTTTGATTGGCCAAGAGAAAGAGCCGTCGTTTGCAGTAAATATAAAATACGATGTCGGTTCCACCAGTGGATTTTGGATAAGCTTCGAGGGGCCATCTGCAGGCTTTTCAACTTCGGCTAGTCGCAGGGTCCCTGGATTTTCGAGCGCCAAAAATAGAGAGGTGGGCCAGCTGAAAACCCCCCATGGCGGTCCAGGAAAAAGGTCGGTCAATTCCTCGTCGAACATTTGCTTTCTTTGCCAAAGAAACAATTGGCGTAGAGTTATTCTGTTGGCAAATCTCTTGCCGGCATTGATAAGGCTGAACAGGCCGTGTAAACATGAGCAATCAATATCTGAGGTGAGGAGAATTCATATTCATGTTCATGTCTGCAAGGCTGGCACACAAGGCTGAATGGCGAGTGCTAAAGCTGGCGAAGTGTGAGTGACCCTTGCGGGCTGCCTACTCTCCCTCTGACAGCATTAGGAGCCTTGGAGGCTGAATTACGAGATGCATCTCTGCCGTGTGAGGGTGTTGAGGGCAATACGGCGTCGACACTGGCCGGCTGAGCGAGAGGTTCTCCAGGAGAATTCATCTGCGGATCAGTGAGACTCGCCTTGCATACAGTTACCCCACGACCTTCCTAGTGATGCCCTAGCTCTTTGCACTGCCACCGCCCTCGATATAGCACTTCGACGGGTCGACCTATCTAGTAATCGTGTTGATGCGGCTCGGGTCCAGTCTGACCGTGCTGCACGTGCGGCTGGTTCTGGGCTGAGGAGACATCCATCTCTCGCGCACATTATTGAGGAGAGCTGTCTTCATCCAAGCCCAGTACAATGTTGTCTCAAGCGCGAAGGGGCGCTCCCTGCGACTGACTCCAACAGCCCAGCGTCGATCGCACGTTATTCTTAGCTGTCCCATCCCCTCGCCCCGCCTCCTCGTTAAGCTCTGCAGTGTGAAGCTCCTTGGCCTTCAACACTGCGATGCCGACTCCAAAACTCCCCTGGTCAAAGTCGAATCGCTCGCACTCATCTGTTGGTAGTTCTACCGACCATCCCCCCTCCGTGTCATCTGGTAAGTCTCTGAGACATTCTGATCCTCCGTATGCGGCTGAGTAGGAAGCACCGCCAGTAAACCACGAAGCGGCTGCGCAGCGATACCAATCACCTGAGGACCAGCAGCAACAACAACAACAACAACAACCGCAAGGCCCGCAAGGACCCCAAGGCCCTCAAGGTCCCTACAGACAAGTCTACCCCACACGTTCTACAAGCCACAGACTCTCCTCAAACCTCTCCTTGGACCCCCCTCCTCAGGGACCAATAGGCGTAGCTGTGCACCTGGCTGAACAGCAACCAAACCCGAGTGTCGAGAGAACCCCCGAAAATCGACACTCGTATAATCAACCGCCTACCAGCGGGCCATACGTCCAAGAGCCGAAAAAGTCCTTCCGTAGTCGCCTCGGATTCGGGGGACATTCCTCGCGAGAGAGTGAGGACAATTCACGGGCGAGTGCTTCAAATAAAAGCGGACTTAGTAGAAGAGTCTCTGTGAGGAAGAGCGACGCGCCAAACGTAGACAAATATCAGAACCCAGGGAACGACCAGCAGAGACTGCAGGCTCAGCCGTGGTCTCAAAGGCAAGGTTCTAGTCCACATTTACCCACCTCGAACGAAGAAGACGAATCCAACCTGGATCCATTCCTTCAGCAAGAAGACCATTCTCCTCAAGTTCCTCCGAAAGATTTAGAGTACCAACAACAGTTTCCGCCAAATCATCACCCTGACCAGTATCGGCCCCCACTCGCTAGGGTTAACACGGAATCCAGCTACCACACACCAGGCGGGGTCGAACATTACAGCCCGGAGCAACACGGTCTGCTACAGCAGCAGCAACCACCACAATACCAGTCCTACTCTCAGCCAGTAGAAATTCAGCAACAACAGTACCAAGCATTCCAGCCACCTCCCGGAGGTAGCCCGCATCCTGGGAACGGACAATCCCAGCAACCTGACATTGCACAACAAATTCTCTACCGCCAGCAGCAACTGCAGCAGCAGGCACAACAACCGCAGGGACAACAGGATAATTTACAATATCAGCAGCAGCAACAATATCCTCCGAACCAGTTGCAACAGGGACAGCAAGAATTCCATCTTCAGCCCGGTCGACCTCAATCGCAGCAACAGCCACAACCACAACAACCGGAGCTCCACCACCCTCAAGCCACCCATCAACTTCCTCCGATTTTACAACAAGATTCTCAGCAGCTAGACAATCAGCATTTACAGCCGCTTCGCCCTGTGTCGCAGCAACAGCTCGCGCCTCCATCTCCGTTAGGTCCGCCATACCAAGCTTACGACCCTCAGCAAGGCCAGCAAATTCAGGGTGTTGAGAACCACATCCAAAATAATCCTTCTCCCCAGGGTCAGAACGCGATGGCACCACCTGGACAGCAACAGCGAAATGCTTTACGCAAGGTTGAACCGGGCCAGCAAAACATCCCAAGTGGGCCATCTCGAGAACCTTCCGCTATTCAGCAGCCTCAGCAAGGTCAAGGTCAAGGTCAGGGTCAGGGTCAGGGTCAAGGTCAAATGCAACCCCTAACGCCCGGAATGCAAACATTTGGAACTAATGTAGTCCCCCCAGTTTCTCAAGGACAGCCATATCGTGGAGCAAGTAAACAAGGGCAACAGGGTCAACAGGGCCAACAAGGTCAACAAGGTCAACAGGTTCAGGAGAGCGATATGGGACGATCGACTCCGCCTCCACGAACGGTCAATGACATGACGGATGAGGAGTTGCATCAAATGATAAAAGATCATGATGTGCTGCGTAAGTCTGGCGCCGGCCTCTATTTTATTTTATACTAATAACTCGTCGCAACAGGAGAGAAATATCAAAAGGTAAAGAGATACTTCTTCGAGCAGCAGACCCAGGTGCATCAACTTCAGAATACCCTCGCTCACCAGCGCCTATCATTATCACGCACATCGTGGGACGACAGCGAATATGCAACAAGGTTCAACCGACTGGACGGCCTCATCGCTCAACTATCCTTTGCTATACGTAAAGACTGGAAAACAATACCAAACTGGCTGCAGGGAGTCGTCAATAGAACAGCGGTGGAGACAGGTAAACAAGAAATGACTGCTGTGGGTCGTGCATTTATCTCTTCCTGGATAGTTGACGAGATTTTCGAAAAATACTTCCATCCGGATTTGGAGCCCGGTCTGTCAACACAGCTTAAAATGATACAGCTGAACATTCGGAAGTTTGCTCCCACGGCTCAATCAGGTGAAGAAGAAGAAGCTTTAGTTACCAAAGTTATCAACTGGCGTCTTGCTACTCTCGAAGGTTTAACAGAACTCCTACGCTCGTCACAGTCCGCGACAAATCGCCAACGCCTAACCGAGGGATTGAACGAGAAACTAATCGCAGCTCTACAAATGCATCTTCAGGAACCCGCGCCACCAGATATCCAAGGTGGCGTGCCCATGATTGTGGAATTGGCTGTAAACATCGCTCAGCATCTACCACTTGAGAGTCGGGAGGTCCACATCGAATACTTCCCTCCAGGTCACGGCCTAGTGGCGGACTTCATGAAGATGGAAACCGGCATCCCTGCCTTAACCAGCCCAATCATCGACCCCAACGCCGATGCAGACAGGGCATCGTTGAAGAGCATAGCTTCGGACATGCGCGACTCAGCTAGCTCGTCAATAGCAGAACAAGAAAATCCCTCGGGCCAGCCTCAAAACCAAAACCAAGGCAACAACCCTGGTGCTAACATGCTTATGAACAAAGACCCTGGGGAGAATAAGCGGGGCAGGAGCATGTTTGGCGGTCTAATGGGGCCAAAGAAAGGCACCAACACGCCTCCACAGCTCGGGAAACAGCAATCTTCCACCGTTGGCGCAGGGGGTAGCCAGGTGTCGCTGACGCAGCAGCCGCCGGGCAGCTCGAACGGGCCGAAGGAGGACCAGCCGCCACCGCGAGTACGGATGGCTGTGGGCGTGGCGGTGCAGATTCGGGGGAAGAGTATTCTGATTAAAGCGCCTGTGTACAGCACATAAAGCCCCATGTGCTCGCATCACTTAGAATGGTAATAACGGTAACGAATGGTTGGGGAAGGAATAGTGAGCATGTTGCGATGACTTTTTGGGGACGTGAATTTTCGAACTTTTTTTTGGATAAAATGTGACGATGATAGCGTGTTGGCTTGGTGCTGTGACGAAGTTCTTCTACATGTGCATGCCGATACCCTCGTTTCGATCTTCCGGTTGGTGCATTAGCGGTTTTTTTTGAGCGCGTTCACGAATTTGGAGGAAGGCTTTTTGTAGGACGCCGCTTTTCTTGTGTAGAGCGTTTTTCTTCTTAGAGTATAGGCTTGAATGTTTTCTCGTCGATGCTCGATTCCTTCTACGCAATTAAATGGTAAGCTATAAGAAGGATTTGAGCTCGTCAATTATGCCGTATCATTCCCCAGCATGGCTACTTGAAAGGATAGAATCGGACGTATTCGGTATAGCACCTAAAGTGTTACTTCTCTCCATGCTCTGCACCTTCCTGTTGAATCCAGATCAGACATGATACCACAATGCAACCGAGCAGTATATCAATTTAGAGAAAATTCTGAATTCTGCCAAGGAACGAGATGTTTCCTTCCCACCACACTCGTTGTAGCTCGGAGGCAGTAAAACTCGAATACATAGTTATTACCTTTGGCTGGACAAGCATCACCAGTATTCGATGATATCAAAGAGTATTGAAGCACTTTGAAGCATATCGATCTTCATTATTAGCTGGAGTTATGTGTTTTTGCTTGTAGAGAACGAAACATGAATAAAATATACAACATTGGCTGATAGGCTATCTAGTGAAGTAATGCGCTCTTATTGGCTGGATCTTTCATCACCTTTGTTTACGGTTTTCATAAACCACCACGAGAGACTAAACACACCGATATCATGGAAGTATCACAACAATTCAAGAGTACGACAAGTAAAACCAAAACTATCCCACAAAAACACTGACACTCGAGCTCCAGCAACCCACAATGCGGTCCCGGCCCCCGACAATCTCCACATCGCCAGTCTCAACGGCGCCCGCCTCCAAATCCGCTCCACCATCTCCTTCGACCTCGTCCGCAGCATCGCACTCCCCGCCGACCAGAACGCGCGCAGCACCATAATTCGCTGGGCACCCCCAGCCCCTGCCAGCGGCCGCTCGACCCGCGTGCTCCTCTCCGACGACGACAACGCGAGGGTCTGGGATCTGTACGACGAGAAATGGGCCGCGGTGATCAACAACGGCAGCGGCGGCATGGGCAAGATCGTGAACGGCGACTTCGGACGGGATGGGGATGAGGTGGTGCTGTTCTCGGATTTCGGGGCGAAGGTGACCGTCTGGTCGCTCACCAGCGGCCGCAGTGTCGAGATCAAGGATCCGAAGTTCAGCTCTGCGAAGGGGTTCGGGTATAGGCCGACAACGGGCGTGTTTGCACTGCTGTCGCGGCCCAGTGGGCAGGATGTGCTGACGCTGCATGCGCCCGGCACGTATTTCGTGCTGAAGACTGTTACACTGTCTGCGGTGGATGCGCAGGGCTTGAAGTGGAGTCCAGATGGGAGGTGGTTGGCGGTGTGGGATGCACCGAGTACAGGATATAGGATATTTGTGTATACGGCAGATGGGCATTTGTATCGGATGTACAGTGGAGAACAGCAGGGAGAGATCAGCGGGCTGGGGATCAAGAGCGTGGAGTGGACTCCCCGCGGGGATTTTCTGGCGATTGGGGGATACGACAAGAGGGTCACGCTGCTGAGCACTCGCACGGTACGCTAATCCTCCTCCTGATCTACACTGCTATGGTAGGGAAGCTGATAGCTAACTCCCCCCAGTTCTCCCCCGTCGTCTTCCTCGACCACACGCCCACAATCCAACTCACCACCGGCGCCGTCTGGCAAGAAACCGTCTCCGCCTTCCCCGCCCGCACCTACACCGAAACCCTCCAGCCCGTCACTCCCCCCACCACCGCCTCCCCAGCCTCCGACTCCTCCCTCAAACTCGGCATCTCCCTCATCGCCTTCAACGCGGACGGCACCCTCGTCGCGACCCGTGACGACGCCACACCGTCCACCGTCTGGCTCTGGGACCTCACGCAACTGGCCCCGCGCACAGTGCTGATCCAGCACGCCCCGGTGAAGCAGCTCCTCTGGCACCCCGCGATCCCGGATTTACTAATGATCCAGTGTGTACACGACGAGCCGGCGCTGTATCTATGGAGCGCGGCGCTCGGCGCGCCAGAGGTGCTCGCTGTCCCGTTGCAGAAGGGGACAGGCGCGGCAGGGGCACGGCTGGAGGCCAGGTGGTTGCCGACGGCGAGGGATAGGAAGCCGGCATTGGTTTTTGGGCACGCGCAGGGGTATGTGCTTGTGTGGCTGCAGGGAAAAGATCCGATTCTGAGGCTCGAGAGGGAGGGAGAGGAGGGCGAGGGAGAGGAGGGCGAGGAGGGCGAGGGCGATAGTGAGGACTCGCTGTATGATATTTTGACCGGCAGGACGCCGCTGCCGAACGCGGAGGATACAGGGAGGTGGGAGGAGATGGAGGGGGATGACAGTGGCGAATTGGAGGATACGTTTCGGGAACGGAGGAGGGGGAGGGAGGAGCTGAGGGAATCGGGGTTGAGTGAAATGTTTTAAGGGTTGAACAGGAGGGGTGTTTGGCGTTAGGCGTGGGTGCGATGATACCCATTTTGTGTGGTTTGTTAATGAATTTATTCATGGACTTGTTATAGCGGAAGAACTGCCATTGCGTTCATATTCCTGTACACTGTTCCCATATCTGGTTTACGGGTCATATCCTAAAACTACAAATACAATTTATGAAATTCCAACCCTCTCACTTACTACTCTCCCCCTCCCTAAAGCCCCACCGTCCCGTCTGATCCAGCCCGAGCGGGTTATCCCCCGTCTGCAGCTTTCCACCTATGCTCTCCTTGGTGTGCTCGTAGCTATCCTTGTTGTTACCGCCCAACACCTCCATCTTTTCGTCTTTGCTACCCGCGATCGGGCCAAGTACTGGTTTAGTGATCCCGCCGACTGCGTTGGTGAGCGGCATTGTGATGGTTTCGACGCCCACGCCGATGGGGCGTAAGCCTGTGCCCAACGCGTTGCCGATCGGGTCAAGGAGGGGAGCTAGGAGGCCTGGGTGTGTTAGAGGTGGTGTCTTTGAAGATAGGATGAGACTAGATGTGATGGAGTAGGATATGATGCAACATGAAAAGATAGGATGTATGACAACGTATATTAGATGGGAATATTAGAATTCGATACCAAATGCAAAGTTCCTTAGAAAAGTAGAAATGCATACCTCTTTGGCCCTGTTCCCGTTGGTCGTTCTCTCCAGAAGACATGTTGATAGAAGTTTGATTATAGTAGTGATGTGGGTTAAGGTATTTGGATTTTATTTGTGGTTAACAATTAGATGCTTCAGGTGTTGCTTTATATGTGTTGTAGATGATGGGCGCTTACATGCGATTGTTGTGGTATTTAAAGCAAGAATTCAAGGTCATGGACGATGACGTCGTTAGTAGCCCCAGTGACTTTTTAGTGTTTCGCGGGGCTTACAGGTCAGAACACCTCTGACCGCATTTACAATCGCTTCGGAAAAGGATAGGTTTATGTCAGCGCCTACTTAAAGGAGTGGTCGGCCCATCCTCTTGTCGCTCTTGGTACCTTCACCGAACCTTAGTCTTACCACCCCTTCTAACTGTGTGTCTTTGTCTTCCTAATGCCAACTACTCGCCTACCCGTTACATTTGCTTATTAATACCAAAATGGCGGCACGGGAATTAAAATGGCTGCTGCTGCCCCGAGAATGGGGAAAGGAGGAGCGCTGCCGTTTAGCACGCTATCGCTGAACGAAACCTATGCTTACCACCCCTCGGAAGCCTAGACTCTGATCTAAGGGCGAGCCATAAATTAAGCTCGGATATCTGAACGTTGCCGACATTCTTGAGCGCTTTAGACTCTAGCCCTTCCTAACCCACAATCGAAATTTAGCCTTCCTGACGCCGCCAGTGCTACGTACGTCTTCGATATCCGCCGTGCCTAATCACAGAACATGGCAATTACGGGAGCAAAGCTATTCGACATTCCTGGCTTCAACGAGACTCCGACGATCGAGGATTTAGAAGAAAGCGTTCACTGCAGGCGTTTGCGCAGTACTGGTTGTGCAAAAGTGCAAGTGTAAAGGAAGGAGATCTATAAGGCGAAATCTAGTTTAAAAAAGGAAAGCAGGAGGAGAAGAAGAAGAAGAGAAAGAGGGAAAAAAGTACGAAAACATGAGACTAAGATAAAAACCGAGCCAACCCACAGTACTCTTACAGCATCTAAGACGAGAGCTTCTTAGAGTCCCCTCACACTCTACCACTCGCAAAAAATAATAGGATGCTGATGAATAGCCCAAAGCCCCATATCGCACTCCTTCCCTTTCCCTTTATTCTCTCCGTCTTCCTTGCACTCAATCGGATCCTTCTCACCATCACAGAACAGCGCTCCAACATTGCTCCCATCATTCATGTATTTGCAGTCCGTCCCATCGATCTTCAGCGGATAAGTACCACCGGGCCAGCCGGGGTGTTCGTAAAGCCCTGGATCGCTATTTCCAGCGCCCACTTTCAATAAGGCCTTATCATCTCTTTCACAGCTTGGAGACACCGATGTCCGTCTTGAAGAACAGCCACGAATTTATATTGCTAGCTTCGTCAATATAATTCTGGAAGATGACAGACAGCGCTTTCGTCTTCTTGGGCGGTTCTGGCTAAGGCGTGGTAGTTGGCGGCTATGGTGTTTCGTCTTTACCCTCAATCGTATATCCGAAGGTACCGCAGCCTGCCTTGATCTGGCCGGACTTGCACATGAGGTCCTTGCCGTCGCCTTTCTGGCTGCACTCGGGGGTTTTGGTGAGCACGGGGAAGGCGGTTTCGCAGTCGATGTAGCAGTCTTCGGGGTTGTAGGGCTTGTTGGGCGCCCAGTCGAGCTTGAATTTGAAGTCTTTAAATTTCTCAGGATCGTC
>Ga0307515_10007607_pt1 | contig 21381 bp, 2 predicted proteins | sample 17_EM_MG_FD_194513 | JGI IMG/M metagenome (GOLD analysis project Ga0307515, IMG submission 194513) | Populus trichocarpa ectomycorrhiza microbial communities from riparian zone in the Pacific Northwest, United States - 17_EM | ecosystem: Host-associated > Plants > Roots > Unclassified | place...
CGAATAGTACCCTATAGCTTTCTTCTTAAAGATAATAAACCTAGCTAAGTATAACTATAAAGTATATAATAAAGAAATGCTAGCTATTATTTAATTACTCTCCTAATAGTGCGTAGAGCTTAAAGGTATAAATTTCTGGGTTAAGATATATATAGATTACAAAGCCCTAGAGTACTTTATAACTATAAAGCAGCTTACTAGATAATAGGCCTAGTGGGCTAAAATACTCTCCTAATTCTTCTTTACGATTATATATCGTTCTAGTAAGCAAAACTTTAAGGCTAATACCCTAACCTAAAGAGAATAAGATATAGGACCTTAGGATAAGCTAAACACCTAATATTAGACGCGCGCCCTCCTCTATCTAGAACAGCTTAACCTGCGGATCCTTAAGGAGCTAGACTCCTAGTAAAACGAGCTAGCATTAATAGAGAAGTCCTTAGATAAGCTAATAGGGCTAATTAACCGCCTCCTAACTGTAAACCGCACGGCTAATGCCCTAAGGGCCCTTTATAAACAAGCTATAAAAGAAGACCCCAATTTTAAGATAGAGGAAGGATTGCTCCTATACTAGGAGCGGCTTATAGTCCCTAATGTTAATAATCTACGGACCGAACTAATCCGCGAAGCTTATTACTAAGTCTCTATAGTATACCCTAGCAAGAACAAAACCCGTAAAATTATTAACTACCGCTATTACTGGCCGAGAATAGTTGCGGATATTAATTAATATATACGGAACTGCGAAGACTGCTGGAGAGTTACAATCCTATAGGATAAGACCCTAAGACTACTTAAGCCACTCCTAATACCAGAGCGCCCTTAGTAGTATATCTTTATAGACTTTTATAAACTACCTAGGGACCATAACGGATATAATATAGTTATAGCTATAGTCAACCGCTTTAGTAAACGCCTGTTCTTAATTCCCTATTATAAGAATATTAATGCTAAAGAGGCAGCCCGGCTATATATCCATTACGTCTACTAAATCTACGGACTACTAGATACTATTATGTCTAATTATAGGCTATAGTTTATATCGGCCTTCTAGAATAAGTTTACCTAGATCCTAGGCATTAAGCTAAAGCTTTCTACGGCTTATTACCCCTAGATAGACGGTTAGACAGAGATTATAAATTAGTACCTAGACTAGAGGCTTAGGCCCTTTATTAACTATTTCTAGGACAACTAGTCTAAACTACTACCCTTAATAGACTACGCGCAAGCAACCTTACCCCATAACTCCATAGGGTTTACCCTAATTTAGCTAAAAATAGAATACTTACCCCATATAAGCTTTGACTGGAAAAGGCTAGAAGAACCCTAAACTATATAAGAGAAGCTATCCTATGCTAAGGCCTAACAGTACGCTAAATAATTAGAGGAGGCTTAGATAGTAGCCTGTAAGAACCTAAAAAAAGCTTAAAGGTTAATAGAATAGCAGGCGAATAAACACCGTTAAGAGCCTAATTTTACCCCTAGTAATATAGTCTGGGTTATAATAAGGAATTAAAAGACCGAACAACCTAGCCGTAAGCTAAACTACTAGATGGCAGGACCGTATAAGGTTCTTAAGAAAATAGGCAACTTATACAAGATAAAGCTCCCAGATTTAATTAGGGTTTACCCTATTTTTTTACCAAATAAGTTACGGAAAGCTATAAACAACCTATTGCCTAGATAAAAGAATAAGCCTTCCTTACTAGTTTAAGTAAACGGTGACAGCGAATAGGAGGTTAATAAAATACTGGCCTATAAGATAGTACGGGGAACACTAAAATACTATATCTAATAAAAGGGCTACAATCCTAACCTAACCTAGTACCCTACGTGGAACTTTATAGGCTACCCCTAAAAGCTTAAAGAATTCTATAACTAATACCCTAATACGCCTAAACCCCTAAAGTACCTAGATAAATAGATAGAATACTAGCATAATAAAGACGATAAGTTACTGGAAGAATATAGGGACAAAAACGCCCCAAAGCCCTAATACAGCTGTCTGCCAAATTCTGCTATATTCTACCGTTTTCTACTAATACCGTAAAATATTAGATGTCTAGAAACTTTAACCGCCGGTTAAAGTTATCTAATTGGTTAGATCTATGCTAAAACTTTTAGTAGTTACTCTTTCTAGCCTAGTGCTTCCACTTAGCCTATAATCGCCCTTTATACTTAGTCTAGACGTACTTATATCCCCTTTATCTCCTTATCTTATATTTTATAATCCTACGTTTATAAGCCTAGTACTACCCTATTTCTAACTAAGCCTAAGGGCAGGCTTTCTTTAAAGAGGGGGGTGATGTAACGGCGCTATCGCACATTACCTGCCAAATTCTGCTATATTCTGCCGACCTGCAATTAGCCCGCCCAAAGCTAGCGCCTTGGCGGCTTACCCTATATATTTATTTACATCGGTCCTAGCGACCCCTTTTCCTTCTCTTTAGCTTAATATCTTCGTAATACAGCATTCGTTCAAGCTTTGGTTTAGAGGCATTTATTCGAGCCATAACACCTATAAAGCGTTCTTATCTTTATATTTTTCCGGTAGCCCATTATCTTCGCTATACTAGCACTCTATTTACTTATCTAGGTACTTTAAGGGTCTTAGTTTATTAGGGTAACAGCTATAGAATTTTTAAAGCTTATAGGGACTACTAATAAAGTTCTATATAGGGTACTAGGTAGGGTTTAGGTTATAGCCTTTTTAACTAACGTAGTACTTTAGCGTTTTCCTTACTAGTTTATAGGCTAATACTTCTTTAATCTCCTATTTATTATTACTACTAACTTAAATCGGCAGGGGAGGTTTATTCTTTTATTTAGGTAATAGGTTATTTATAGCTTTTTATAGCTTAAGCTCAGACCCCTAGAACTCGGTTACCCCCTAAACTTAGACGGGTTTCCTATACAAAACGTTAGTTTTCTACCTCTATAAAAATAGTATTAGTAATATATTATTAATTATATAAAGTTCTAAACTTAAAGCCTATATAGTCCTAAGTAAATTTATAAAAAAAAAATTTAAAAAATATCTTTATGCGCCTAAAATATTAAATAGTTTATTTTATATTGTAAAATACCCCCTTAAAAAAATACTATGCTATTTTAATAATTTTTTTTAATAATTTTTTTTAAATATATATAGCTATGCGACACTAGATTTTAATTTTTATAGCATTTATATATATAGGCTTTTAAAATATAGCCGGTTTAAAAATCTCCTATATAAAAAACCCAAAATTTTATATAGGGGATTTTTGGGCTGGCTATATTTTAAAAGCCTATATATATAAATGCTATAAAAATTAAAATCTAGTGTCGCATAGCTATATATATTTAAAAAAAATTATTAAAAAAAATTATTAAAATAGTATAGTATTTTTTTAAGGGGGTATTTTACAATATAAAATAAACTATTTAATATTTTAGGCGCATAAATGTTACGGACGCCTTAAGTATAATATTACGACTACTTGGAGAAGAGTTAGAAGAAGCTAGTTAGTTAATTTAGGTATATAGTAAAGCCGCGTTTTAACGTTATCTTAGTATACCGTTTATTTACAGTATACTGGTCAATAGCCAGGAACAGTTGATTTTACTATAAGGCGTATAAGGCTTTACGTTTAAATTTGATACGCCGTTACGTTCAAAGCTCTCTCTTACAAGAACGGTATAGCGCGAGCAATTATGGTATTGGAAACCCTATTTTTAGAGCTAATTTAGGCGCCTAATAGGAGGTTAATTGCCCCGGAGGATCAGGAACAACCATTCTTTAACGGAATTGCTTAATTCTTAATAGAGGCTAACTGTATATATCTGCTTTATTAATCTATAGATTATTATAGGGGTAGTTTAAACCCCATCTCTACCGGGCGCAATTTGGCGCCATATATTAACCCCTTACTCTTAAGCCTATAAACTAGCACCGCTGCCATTAATATTTATTAATTTAATACCCCTCTTGCCCTATATAATGGCGAAGTCTAAGGACCTTAAGCGCCTTCGCCGCTATGGTGTTTTAGAGCGTAAGAGGCAGTAGATCCGGGTATACTGCTACAAAAACCCTAGAAACCCTTAGAGAGACGCTATAAGCTTTTTTACCAATTGATTTTAACGCCCTTATATAATGCGCCAGATAACAAGGAAAGTAATAATAAGGTTAAGCTATAAGTTATTAAGCTTAATAAGGCTTTAGATGCACTAGAGCGCCTTAAGCTCTATAAGGGGCAGCAAGAGGAGGGTAATAAGACTCTAATTACAGCTCTTATAAAGGCAGAGAGAGTAATTTAAGGCCGTTAAGTTGCGTAAGTAAAGCAGACGACTATTATAAGCTTCTTTAAGTAGTTATGGATAGAGAGAAAAATTGATTTAGCCTCTTGCAGTGATTAATAAGTGAGCTTGCAATATAACGTTTTTATACGGCATAACGTTCAAACCCCCTACTACCGAGCTGAATGGTATAACGAGGTTTTACTGTAGTTTAGGATGGAGCCGATAGAGCTATATAATGAGGAATGGTAACTAAGGTTATATAATATGATCTATATAATCTATAATAGAGTAAATAAAGCACACGTATATTATGTATAAAAAGGATTTTATAGGAGTATGGTTATGTATTTAAGGACCCTTAATCCCTACCTAAATAGTTTCTCCTTATAGTAATTCTTAAAATATAATTGGAGTTAATTTATTAGGTAACTACTCTACCAGTTATTATTATATTGTTAACTTTAATTTATATTACCTATACACCTAGCCTATTAATAAGCCTATTATAGTACTTGCTATAAGGTTCCGTTATATAATTACTACCTAGTTACGGTATTAAATAGAGGAAGTTAAATAATATGCCACTAAAAGCAGCTACTATAACGCTATTAACGGCGGTAACTACTTCAAGGTTAGAAAACGATACTAGTATAGCAGACACTAACTTATAGCAACCTGTAACGGTTAGATAGTTATAAGAGATAGTTAACTAGTTAATAGAAAATAATATAACGCTAGAAAATAGGATTAATAGGATAGAAGTAGTAAAGATTAAGTTACTATTAATTAAGAGATTCTTAGGAGAAAAAGCGAAGCTTAAAGGATTTCTTATATAAATGCACTTTAAAGTTATATAAGAAGGGGCAAAGCTGCTAATACCTATAGACCGAATAGTATATGCGGGACTATTCCTATTAGGAAGGGCACTTAAGTAATTTAAGCCTTACTTTATAGAAATATAGGTAAACGGAATAACAGCCACTAATTAGGAGGTATAATTTATGTTCTTAAGTTAGGAGGGATTTACGGAGCGACTTATATAAATATTTAGAGACCTAAAGGTAGTAACTATAGTCAAAAGAAAACTCTAAGACATTATATAACAAACCTTAGCAATTAAGTATATAATATAGTTCTAGATGTTAGCTATATAAGTAAAGTATAATAATAAGGCGCTTATAGTATAGTATAAATAAGGACTTAAGGCTAAAGTCTAGGACGTAATTATTTTAATAAAAGATGTAGAAACCCTACGGGATTTAATAGATTAAGTAATTAAGATTAATAATTAGATCTACTAAAGGGAATAGGCTAAAAGAGGCTAGGATAGAGTTCTATAGTTATATAAGGTATAGAGTATATAATAACTAAAGCTAAATTAGAAACTATAGTATGGCGTAAAGCTAATAAACCTAAGTAGTACTAAAGAAGCCTATAAAAGAGGGAGTAAGAAACTATAAAAACCTAGAGGTTAAGGATTTAGTAATTATAGGATTAAGGAGTAGAGGCTAAACTAGGGATTTTAGTAGTAGAAGATGTTTAGGCGGACTTTATAACAAAGTTAGTGGTTTAAAGATAGAGCTTATATAAATTGCGGGAAATAAGGTTACTTTATAAGGAATTATAAAGATGGTTAGAGTTACTATATAATAAAGAAAACTAGACTAGTAGAAGACATATATATATAGAAAGATAATAGTGTACTATAAGGGACAAGGGAATGTTTAATTAAAAGTTTTGTGTTTTATTATAACAACGCATACCAAATTTATAAAGACGCTAAGTATAGCGCTAGCTATTAGCTATAGGAGCTAAAATCCTTAAAGTATAGGGGAACTAACAAACTACTACGTAGATTAGATATTAAAGATAATGAGTTTAATATAGGTGAAATATTTGCAAATAATAAGGTAATAAGGGTAGCTTACTAAAAGTATATAAACCTTAAAGAAGTTATATTAGAAGTAGAGACTAAGACCGCTATAAAGCAAGGTTTAGTAACGGGAATTATAATACTATTAGATACGGCATCTATTACTTTATAAAATAAAAGGAAGAGTATTTTATAAAGATTAAGCAAGCGTTAGGAAAAATTTTATTAGCATTTAATTTTACTTTTCTACCATTTTAGCATTTTCTAGCATTTCTAGCATTTCCTAGCATTTAGAATTAAGTGTTAGCATTTAGCCGCTAAATATGGCATTTATAATTAAGTGTTAGTATTTAGCTACTAAGTGCTAACTATAAGATTACTAAGCATATATAAAAGTATAATTTTTATAATTTTAATATTTTATATACACTTTATTAATATTACTAAGCATATATAAATGTATAATTTTTATAATTTTAATATTTTATATACGCTTTATTAATATTACTAAGTATATAAAAAAGTATAATTTTTATAATTTTAATATTATTAATAAAAATAATATATTTTATATTTTATATATATTTTATTAATATTAGTAAGCATAGGGGGCGGGGCGGTATTATAAAAAAATTTACTAGTATCTTAAATTAGGTTTATGCTAATTAAGTAATTTTAATATTTAGCCGCATTTAGTTACATTTTATAGCTATATACTATACCGCTAATAATAATGTTATAATTTGCGGCTAAACGCTACCTTAATAATAAAAGTGCTGCAAGCTGCAACTTAATACTCTCTTAGAAATAATAATACTAAAAATATTTTAGTTAACTAAGTTTACTATATACGCTATGCTACTACCTATAAGTTACTAGAAGATATATCCCTTAGCCTATATATACGCCACTATATAATTATAATAGGTTTCGCTATATAGCAGCTATATATAGTGTTTAGAACTATCTATAGTTATATTATACTCTTATAATTGTTACTAGCATTAAATAGTCTTAGTGTCTTCCTTTTTACCTTAGCCTACTTTTAAGCTTAAATCAGCCTTCTCCTTATATACTAACTTATACAGTAACAATATAAATTTAGTTAACTTTAATATCCTCTACTTAATACTTAACTTCTAATTAGCTATAATAGTACTATAGCAGATAGGCTTAGTCTATTCTTATTAATTAATTTAAGTAAATAGTTACTTTACCTCCAAGAGCTTGTGGCTTGGCTTAACTATAATAGTATAATTTGCGCGCTATAGGTTAATAGATAGCCTAATTAATATAAAGGTATAAAGTAGGATTTACTTAGAGTTATTAGTGTTAAAGGTTTGCCTAGCTTTAGCCTTTTTAATATTAGATATGCCGGCTATATAGTAAAGTACCTTATCTTTACCGTATTCTTTATATAGCCTATTAAACTAATAAGCTAGTATAAGAGGTAAGCGAGTAGTAATAATAATCTTATACGCTAAACTATCCGTTTATTTTTTTTAACATAAATATAATTATAGATTTTTTTTAGCTTAAAAGAACTTTACATTCTATTAAAAATAGTGGTTAAGTATATTAGTGAACTCCTTACTAAGCGGGTTAGTAGTTTACTTAGTAATAATTAGGTCCTTAAGTATACAACTTTAAATTTTTAAGTGTTTATTATTAGACTTATTAGACTTATTAGACTTAATTATAATAAGGGTATACTAGTCCCAGTATTAGATAACCTAGGCTACGCTTACTACCGTTTTTACGTTAGTATATAACTTGGCTTAGGTAAGTTTTAGTATCTTAGGTTTAGTATTTAGATTGCTACTATCTTCCTCCTATATAGTTAGAAGTTCCTTATATTAGCGCCTCTACTCTATCCTTACTTAGTTCTCTATAGCTATAATTATAGCTGCCTTAGTATTATTAGGGTTGGCCTATAATATAACTAATTTAAGATAGCTGTTTTTTAGGATAAGCTTTTACTAGTTAAACTAGAGTATTAACTCCCCTTTATATATCTAAAACGTTAGAATAACTATGCGGAAAAATATAGCTAGTTTACCGAATTTTCTATCTACTATTACTCTAACTAGGTTAGTCTTTATATCCTTATAAAGACGGTTAAATTTCTTCTTCTTTAGCTAGATATTTTCTTCTTTAAGCTTAAGCAGTACTTTAAACTCTATTCCCTTTAGCTTATTAGCTTCTTCCTACTTTAGCCTCTTTAATCCTACTATAATAAACCGCATTAGTTATATTGGGTTTCCGTTATTAGGCGTGCTAGACGCACCCTATATAGTAGGGCTGCGATTATATATAATATAGTACTTCTTAACTATATCCTTAATAAACAATATTAAGACTCTACTAGTCGCGTTTAGGTAGCATTTATCCTAGAGGATATACCTAACCTATATTATACTCTTCAATTTCTAATATATTCTAGGGGATTAGCTATTTAGGTGTTTCTATATACTAGTTTATATAGTAATAAACCTATATATTAGTTGTGTGGTAATATAATTTTGTATAATAATTAGAAGGAATTAGGTTAAGTATTTTAGCGCTAATAGTTCCGTTATATTAGGGGTAGGGCTATAATTATTCTTAAACTTAGCTTTACCCTATAGGTATAATAGGAGAGCCTTACTAACTAAATATATATCGTTATTATTCTTCTATTATTCCTTATTAGTCCACTTAAGAGCCTTATAGATTTGCGGCTATTTATCCTTTTTTAGTTTACTAAATATTTTAACTTTATTATAGCTAGGGGCGAGAATTATAATCTAGGGTAGGTTGGGGCGCTTTATAATCGCGCTATCTTATAATATTACACTTACGTTTTTTAGGAATCCTAGTAGGCCTAGGGTTAGCGTAAAAATAACTAAGCAGCCTTACTATAGGTCTATAGGGTATAGCTTCTTAAAGTTATCTTTGCAGTAGTATATAATTGGCTACTTTACTACTTATAGGTATTTTATATCCAGCGGATATATCTTAGGTAAGTAGCGGGTTACATCCCTAGTAGCTTAGGCCTCTTAAATATCTATTACGTTCTAATAATAAAAGTAGTTTATTAGCTATTAAGTAATTATTTATATAGTCTTGCCTACGCTAGGTTCGTCTATATAAATATTACCTCCTTTAATTATCCTTTTTTGCTTAAATGCTTAAGCTATATATACTACTTAATATAGGCTAAATTTAAAGCCTAATATAAGGCCCTAATTAGGGAGTTCAATTAGGGCGGTCTTAGAGAGTGCTTTTAATAAGATAAGTAGGAAATACTTTAGAGTAAGTAGAAGATCCGCCTTTATTATATACGCTAGTACATTATTTAAGTTATTCTTCCCGGCCTTATAAAGCTAGGCTAAAAAAGTTTACTAGTTAAGTTCTTCCTCTACGTCTATATCTTAGTCGTTATTATTAACTAAATCCTTATTTTAGTTGTTATTATTAACTAAATCCTTATCTTAGTCTCTACTCTCTACGTCCTTAGAGTTAGTATAATATAGAAACTAATTATTATATCTATTAGCACGTTATAGTAATTTACTATCCTTTATAGTAATATCTTAAGGGATATTAATGGTTAGTGATATAGTAGTAGGGTCGTCTATTATATTGTTAGGCTAGTATATACCTTTAGGTTTAGTAATAGATTATAGCAATTTACTATTATATATAGCAATTTCTTTAATACCGCTATTACTTGCTAATATAGGCTTATAGGTAGATAGGTTACGTCTTCCCTTTACTAATTACCTTCTGCGTATAACCGGCTTATTATTACTATTTTCCGTAAAGGTGCCTACCGCTAATTTTGCTTAAGGGCGTTTTTTACTTCTATTTGGGTTGGCCTTATAACTATTTAACTTCTTAGGCGCGGCTGGCTTGCTTTTATTGTCCTTTACTAGGGTACTTATTACTAATCTTAGTTAAGGCCACTTATTATATCTACCTAATTTAGTTTTACTATTATCTAATTTCTTATATTTAATAGGCTCGCCCTTACTATCTTTATTAGAGCTATATACTGCTAATTTTAAATAACTTTACTTCTTACCTTTTCCTAGTTTACTCTTACCGCTAGCCTTACGCAGCGTTAGGACTTACTAGGTATCTTTTATACTATATCCGTCGCGTCTAAGCGCCTTAGATTTAATAGCTAGCGGTATATTATTAGTAGCAGCGACTTAGGAGTTTAAGCTAGGAGGTAAGAGTAATACTATAAGTACGGCCTCCTTTATACTATTTCTTACTATTTTGCTAAGAGCTATAATAAGTGTGCCCTCTAACCGTATTGCAAGGTTTTTATATCTCTACGGCGATATATAGATATTCTTTTTAGGTAGACTGTTAATATTAAGCTCTATATAGGCTTATAGTTCCTCCTATAGCTTACCTAGAGCTATATATAGGTTTCCGCTTATTAGATATAAGACTTAAACTACCCTAACTATTAACCTACCCATTAAGCCTATAGATTAGATTTTAATCTTAATATCTCTTATATTAATTACGTTGCTTACTACTAGGGTTACTAGCTAAGGCGAAGGGATACTATATAGTAGGGTTATAGTAACTGTATAATTACAGCACCTGTCGTACCAACCGCGTGCTTACGCGGTCGGTACGCCGAGTACGCGTTTACGCGTTCGGTGCACCAACCACCCGCTTACGCGTCTGGTGCACTCCTGAAGCACTAACTAATTAGGGGGGAGGCGCATCAGTATATAGACCACGTAGTCTGCTTCAATAGAATAAACAGTCACCACCATCCAAATGAGCATACGATACTATACGTATTTCGTGCCCCTGGATACGACTCAATTGTACCATTAAGTTGGTACAAACAGTAACATCTATAGGCTATATCGTATATAGTGGCTAAGGTAGCGTTATCTTGTCTTATACTTTGGTCTTTAAAGGTAATATATATTTACACAGAGTATGCCCACTCTTAGAGGTACTTAGTACCCTCCTTATATAATTAGAATAAGCACTTTTTATAATTTTTAGGATTACCTACAGTTTCTAATTTAGTGGAGTATTAGTAAATTACAGAAGTTACTCATAAAACTCCTTAATATACCCTTTTTTTATTATTATAAAGTTACCGCGATATATTACGTGCTTAGGCTTAACTTTAATTATAATATCTTTAACCCTCTCTTTTAGTCTATTATAGTTTTTAATGCTTATTCTAAAGCCTTAGGTAATATCCATATCTTTAATTAGCTTTAGGTTTGCCTTATACTACGCGTTTAGCTTTACCTATAGTTATATTATTATTAAGTCGCTTATTTAGTAAGGTATATATAATATTACAGCATATATTAAGTAGAAGGTAACTATTAAAGTAGGAGGGCTTTATACAGTAGCTAGCTAGCGCTATACTAGTATAACTTTAGTATTAAATATAGTTAGAGGTTAGTTATAGGAGAGATAAAAGGTAAAGTAAGTGAAGTTAATTAAAAAGAGGTAAAAAGGTAAATCTTATAATTGCCCGCATGTACCTGCATAGAGGTAAAATTAGCTATAATTTGCTACTACTAGTTAGGGTAAATACGGCTAGACTTAGTACTATATAGTTAAATAAGGGTATAATTATATAACTTATAGGGACTACCCTACCTAGCCTATTTAGGGCTAGGTGGCGGTTTAATACCGCTAAACTTTTATAGTTTTTAATATAAGCGATTTATTAAGTGCCTATAAAGGAGTAACTAGTTATTATAGTATAGTAGAATATAGGAGGTTATAGGCGTTATTATATTTCTTATTATTATATAGAGTTAGTATATATACGCGTCGCTAGAGTTAAAGGGCTAGCCTATATCTATATATACGGGCTCTATTACTGCGAAGTATTTACTATATAATAGGTAGTATTTCTAGTAGATAGTAACGTATTATACTTATTATAAGCGTTACTATATTTCTTATTATTATATAAAATTAGTGGCCGTCAAAATCGGACTCTGCACCTGTACGTAGTGACGGCTACGAACCTAGTCTTCGAAGTTCAGATCTAGAGCCAACGCAGAGATGTCGCATAGCGTGCGGACAGGACCTGGTGGTGGTTATGGGCGTTAAGGGCGGTGGTGAAAAATTTTCGGATGGTGGGATCTTAAAAACCACTACTGTTGGCCCTCTACAATATAATAACTACTACACTATTCTATCCAGGGCACCTATATAATCCAACATAGATAAGCAGTTTTTAATAATATCCCTAAAAACCCCAATAAAAAGTATTAATAACCTCACATTAATGAATAGATAAGTGTAAATAAATAAATAAGCAAATATACGGCCCCTCCTAACCCCTAGGGCGATCGCCCGCGTAGCATACAGTCACTTACCGTACTACCATAATACTACTAAAAGGCAGCTGGATAACCCCGTACGGTTTTCCTTATCTCCTCTTAATAGAGTAGTGCCCTTAGAGAGGGCCTAGTGACTAGGGCCTAGGCGTAAAAGATACCTAGATACACACATACACACATCCCGCTTTCGTCTTTTAGTATTAGGATAGTAGAACGGATAAATCCCCTTTACGCCTTTAATAGGCCTTAGGGGGGGGGGGGGGAAAGGCTTATATAGTAATAGTCAATAAGAGATAGTATATAGGGGGTGATTAAGATACGGGACATAACTATATACAGTAATTAATCGGTAAGGCCTAGCTAGGACGTAGTGAACCCTAGCTCTAAATAAGCTAAAGAAGGAAGTAGTAGTTCCTAAGGAGTTTAAAACATCTAAGGAGGAGGACGTAGCTATAGGCCTATAGGGCCACTGCTACGTATAGGCATAGCAAATCGGGGTTTTTTTATCCTACTAAGGTGGCTTATAGGGTTTTTCCTCCCCCCCCTAATAGCAAGGGTTTTTTCCTATTAATATTACTTTTCCCTTATATACGGAGTAGTCTGCGTAGGCCTAGATAGGATCTATATTAGACGTTAATTAAAGAATCTACTACTATATAAAATTAGTAAATATACGCGCCACTAGAGTTAGAGGGCTAGCCTATATTTATACGTGCGGACTCTATTACTGCGAAGTGCTTAGTATATAATAGGTAGTACTTTTAGTAAATAGCGATATATTACACTTACTTTATAATTACTAGTATTATTATTACACTATATAGTACTTAAGGGCTTACTAAATAAGTTTATCTAGAATAATAATTATCTAGTGCGTAGGATTTATGTCTATATATAAATATTTAGTGCTTATTTAAACGCATGTCTACTATAAAAGGTAGTAGGAGGTTTTGTATTTTATGTTATAAGTTTATATAATTAATAGTATTTTACGGCATTTTATAGTATTTTAGAGCATTTTAGGATAGTAGATATATTATATATACTAGTATCTAGCTACTTAGCAATATTAGCTTATCTTACTATTTATCTATTTAGTGTTATATAAGAGGTTAGTATTTTATTATAGTATTTATTATATTAAAGTCTCTTAAATTTAATATCTTTATTTTAGATTTATCTAGAACTATATATAGTTTTATAATATCCCACTTCCTACCTAGTACTCTAGCAAGAGATTGTTTAGTTAATAATACCTTTTTTCTTACTAATTAAGGGAGGAAAAGACTTATACTTTCTAGTAGTAATAGGCTGTGCTTATTAGTAACATTTTTAATAGATTACGGTGTTTAAGTTTCCGTTTACCTATAACATAATTAGCCTACCTATAGTAAAGTGCTTTTACTTTACTACTTACTTCTCTTTTCCCTTACCTTTTTATATATCTATATACTTATATTATAAACTATAAGAGCTTAATAGTGCTAGACTATTACCTAGCCTATATTAAGAGATAGGCTAAATAGGGTAGTCCCTATAACTTATACTATACCGCGTCTTCCTCTATAGGTTAGTCTTATTACTATAAATTTACCCTTATACACGTTTAACCTATAGAGTATATAACTATATGCTTTGCCGCTATGGCCTTACTTATATAATTTTATTAGGGCGTGCTTTATTTCCTTACCTTTATTAGTTAACCTAACTCTACTAACTACCTACCCTTACTCCTATTTTACTGGCATTTACCTCTATAACTAGTGCCTTTATAAATCTATCTAAGCTATAAAGCCTTATAATATAGTAAGTTAGCTACCTTATCTTTAGCCTTAGCTATATAATAAAGAATCTATATTTACCAATACGTTTATATAAACTACCGCTTAATATAGCCTACTACTAAAATAGACCTATCTACTAATTATTTTATAATTTATAACATTAACTACGTCCATAACTATAAAAAGTTTACTAAGGGCGTTATAGTTTTTAAGATTACCTTAACTATGGCGACTATAGGCTTTAGTGTCTTATAAGGTAATAGTAAGGGCCCTATACTTAATAAGCCTCTTCTTTTAGAGCTTAGCAGTTTATACCTCTCAGCTAATAACGCTTTAAAATGCCATCTTTATCTATTTACCGGCTATATACGCGCCGATTATCCTCTTAAGAAAGCTTCTTAACTTTATTACGGCTATAGTAAGGCCAGTTATCTTAAAGCTAACTACCCTAACCCTATATATAATAATTATAGGGAAGCTAGTTATCTTAAGAGTAACTATTCTAGTGTAACGTGTAACTAATATGGTGCTATAGGCTATAGAAAGTAAGACTATCCCTAGCTATTAGGTAAAAAGAAGTAGACTTACCTAAACTATAGCTCCCTAGACTATTAAACTATCTTCTATAGTTAGGTATATAAGAACTATAAAGTTATAGGGTATAATATTAATGATTATATAAGTAAACCTACTTTAATTTAGGTAATAAACGCCGCAACCGCTCTAGGCAAGGTAGATACACTAGGTGCTACCGCTTTAAGTATAGCTACTACCTTTCTATTACCTAAACCTCTTAATATAGCCGGCTTTTATCTAGTGGCGGATAGTCTAGTAGATAATCTAGACACCTATATAAAGGATAGCAATTCCATAATAGCTAAACCTTTAAATATACTTTAGCTTCTAAATAATAACCACCTTATAGTTTAGTTTATTATGCAAATTATTAAAGAGCATATTATAGTATATGGCATTACATTTTAGGTGTTTTATAAGACCGGTAAAATGCCTACTTATTGTTTATATAAGATGGCGTCTATTTAATTTACGGATACTAATATTGCTAGCAACGTTAAGGTTAATATTACTAATACTACTTCTTTAGTTACTTAATAACTATTATATCTAACTACGCTTAAGTATTTTACTTATATTCTCCTATAAGATGCTATAACCCTATAACTTTACTATATTAGGTTTATTATCGCCTTTAATAAACTCACACTAGGTATACGTACGTTGCTTAGTAAGTACTTCTTTATTAATAGGGACTTTGGCCTATTTACGCCGTAAATCTATAAAGCTTAGGATATACTGTTAAATAGTCCTATAGTTATTATCTACTTCTTTACGCTAGGTACTAAATAGCTTAATAGTTATATCGCGAGCCTAAACGCGAGCCTATAACAGCAGAGCGTTAATAATCCTTTAGGTCGCTAGTGGAAGAACTATAATATAAATGTCCAGCTTAGTATATAGCTTTTAGTAGAGGACTAACCATCGTATAAAATCCCCATAAGGTATTAGTTTAATAGCGTTCTTAAGTATTTTATAGTCTAGTTCTATGCCATAGTTATAAGCCTTAAGGCCGTTAATTAGAACCCCTAGGTACCCACTATTATTTATTTTATTATTTTCCTAGGTAGCGCAGATTAAGTCTACTACGCTACTATCTAGATGGTTAATAGTCTTACCCTTTATATTAACTTTATTATTAATATCTTATTCCTAGGTAAAGACGTAGATAGCTAGGCCAGCTAAAAAGGAGTTATTATTGATGCTACTCCCTTTAGCTCCGGCTGTAACTACTATACTTTTATTTTTTAACTATAGGTAGGTTATAAGTTTATACTAAACCCTATATTCACTCCGGAGTATATCCTAAGTAGTAATAACTTTATAATAGTTAGTGACCTAAGTAAGGCCCAAATTACGGTATAGGGTATTAAATATCTTATAACTAAGTGTATCCCTAAGGTTAAAATCTCCTAAAAGATTAATACTCTACGCTACCTATAGTAAGGAGGCAATAGTTTCTATATTAAGCACTAAATTACGCTATTTAACAACTTTACAGATTTCCCGCGTATTAATTACTTTAACTATAATATCGCTAAGTATAAGAAGAACTTGGTTAATAATGCCCTTAAGGCCGTCTTATTACTACTTAATAAAGAGTAAACAAGTGTTTATACTGCGCTTAAATATATAATAGGCGGTATTTTGCTAATATAAGGCCCTGGTAGTGTTGGGAAATTAACCTTTTTAACTATTTTAGTATAATACTAGTATTAATTTGGGTTGCTTTAGTAAGATCCTACTAAAATTTAAGTCTTATTGCCGCTTAATTACTAACTAGATATGCTAGCTAAAATAATTAATAATACGCTTATAGAGGACTATAAGGCACTAATTGGGTAAGGCCGTCCCGCTAAATTTCCTATTGTCCTTTACCGCTATATGCGCTTAACGGAAACTAAGGTCTATAAGCGGGATGCCGTTATATAGTAAATAGCGGCAGGTATTAATACTTATCCTAAGTATTTTAAGGAATAGGATAACTATACTATAATTAATAAGGACGCGTCTATGCTAAATATAGCATTTCTACTCTACTGTACGTTTAAGGCTAGTAATGCCACTAGCTTTAATAAGCTGTTATAAGTTATAGATTTATCTAAAGGTTAGTAGTTATTACGCTTAATAGGTGTCTTAGACAGCAACAGAAACTTATATTCTATTATAGACCCTAATATAACTAAATACGCCGAATTCCGCTAATACTTATACTAATTTATACTTAGTAATAATATAACGCAAGATAATAAGATAGGATTAATATTTACGGCTAATATAGTTATTATAAACCTGGCTAAGAAGGCTGATATTATTCTTATAACACCTAATATGGTCTTATAGACTTGTATATATTCTATTAGCGCTATACGCGTAGTTTTCTACAATAAGGCTAGAAAGGTGTTTAAGCTAAGTAGTCTTACTAGGTTTACCTAGAGTAGACTATATTTAATCTAGGGAGGTCTATAGATCTAGGCTAGTAACCCTATGCCTTAGGTTTTCCTTAGTAATATATACTAACTAAAACTAATCCTTAGTCCTAATTTTAATAATCCGTTCTACTATTAGAAATCTGTCTCCCTCTATATATATCTCTTTGCGGCTAGTGCGGATACGGTATAGTTCTTACTGTAATATTAATTCGTTAAAAAAATTATATATCTTATAAATACCATTCTGCTATACGGCTAGTTTTAGATAAGCTTAATAGTTAAGGACTAAAAGTAGTTAAAGCTGGTGGCGAGCTTTTTTAAGGATATACTGCGCTGTAACCACCCTATTGCCTTTCTTACTATTAATAGTACTATATAGGTAAAAGAGCTTAGCTAATTAATGTATAACCTAGTCTACGCTTAACGCGTATTTTAGGTAGCTATAGCGTTAATAGACTTTAGATTTAAGCTATTAGAGGTTAGCCTTACTATTCCGTATATAGCCTAACTTACTATCTACTCCGCAGCGCTATATGCGCTTAAAGAATGGTGCTACGCCTAGTAAGATAGTAGTAAGTAGCGGGAATTTGCGCTAGTAGTTAGTGAGATTAAGGTCTTTATCGTTAACGGCATCTAAGGCGGCTAGGTGGAGTTATTAATATATAATATAATAGTCGCTAATTCGCTAAAATTTGTTTAGGATATAGTAAGGAATCTTCTTATAATTACTAGACTATAAGCAGGCCTTATTATTATTAGTAGTCCCTAGGTAGTCTATAATTATTATGCTAGTAATAAAACCTTTATAAATACCGCGTATTATAAAATTAAGAAGTAGTATAAGGATAATAAGGTATTTATTAACCTTAAGAATCCTAAGCGGAAAGAGCACTTCTAGCAACTTATTGCCCTGTTTAATGTTAATAAAACTATATAGCATATTTACCGCCAGCGCACAGCCGATTATATACCTATTTCGTATAGTATAGACGTTAACTTTAATATTACTATCTCTAACTTCGCGGGTGTAGCAAATATTAGTAGTATTAGTAATTATACTAAAGCGTAAAATGAGGCCAATAGAGAGGGCGCTAATAATAATAGCTAGGGCGGTGCTGGTGATAATAATAAGGATAATAATAGTGGAGAGGATATTAGTGGCGTTAGAATATAAGGAGGGTAGTAAGGATAAATATTATAGACTTTACTAGTAGCGAGACCCTTAAATAGGGACACTAGATAGAAGTTAAGAGCGGTAATAGCTATAGGCCTTTAATATTTATAATTTTGCTATAGCACTAGGTAAAATATAGTATATTGCGATATTATATATTATAGCTAAATAAGATAGACTTTTAATAATTATAATCTCTAAAATAGATAAGCGTATTATAGTAAAGATAACCCAATTTATAAAGCCTAGTAATCTTAGTTTCTATCCCTTATAGGCTAGCGGTTAATTAATACTAATCCATAATCTAGATTTTAAGGGGTTATTTAATTATAATCTAACGCTTTTAAATCTAAACTAAAAGTCTAGTAAAAAGAACGTGTTCCTTTTTAATTTAATATATATCTATAGCTCTACGGGTTATATAGACGTATGCAATCTAAAGCCTTTAGATTTAAACTAACGCTAAGACCTTAGTTTAGATTCTATATATAGTAAAGTTGCTAACTTTTTAGTAACTTTTAGCGTGTTTTTTGGAATATTAAAAATTTATAGCTAAAGTTAAGTTAAACTAGAATTTAACTAAACGGTCGCCTTAGAATTAAATTAGAGCTCTAAATTAACTCTATTTTAAAGCCCTTATTCTAATCTAAACTTATAACTAAATATTCCCTAAGTACTTAACTAGTTAGATTATAGGCTAGATATCTTGCTAATAACCGCAACTATTATTAATTACTCTCCGTATAGTATAGGCCGCCTTTATTTTTACTAAACTATAATAACCTTAAATAGGATCTAATCCTTTTCTTACTATAGCTATTACTAAGGCAACGCGACCTAACGCCCTCTCCTACTTATATTAGGTATGCTATTCCTAGTATTAGTACACCATTACTATATCTTAAGAAACTTGTCGCTAATGCTATAGGCCTTTAGAATAATACCTGTCCTATTATACTTGCTACTAGCTAGTAAAATATAGGATAAATATAATATCTATATAGTTGCCCCTAATAAAAGAGCCTGTAGTAAAGGCAATTTATTATACTATGTTTAGATAACCTGAGATTGTATATATAGGCAATAATCTTAGGGCTTCCTAGTATGATAGGAGGTCTTACTGTAAGGTAAACTTAACTAAAGTTACTATCTTTATGTAGATTAGATTAACTGTAATTAATTAATACCTTTTAGCCCGCCTAGTAAAATGTATTACGCTAGAGATAGGGCTAGATAAATGTTAGTAATATATTATAATTATAACGGATACCTATATACTATCTCTGTGGATAGCTATAAATATAACCTAGCCTACCCTATAATAAACTGCCCTTAATAGAGTAGCCCTTAAGGCCCTATTGTTTTGGATAGGCATAGTCTCTATATAGGCGGCCTATATCTACTCCTTATTATAATTTACCCCGGCCTCTAAAAATATCTTAACTAGTAGCTAATATTTAACTATATATAGGTCTTAAGGCGTATTAGATAGCGATACTAGACTTAAGGCTATATCTATACTATCTAGTTTCCGCCTATAAAGTAGTATAATAAGTTATTTAAGATTATAGCCGCAGTTCTATATATAGTTAAGCTAGGATAAACTTTATGAGTTTATAGTAGCTATATACCCCCTTTCTATATTTACTATATAGTTAATGCTAGGCCGCCCTAGTACCTTTATCTTCTTATATATATTTAACTATATATAGGCTAGTATATTCTATATAGCCTTATATACCTATAGCGCTAGTATCTTCTTGCATTCTATTACCTAATAGATAACTTTCTAGATCGCCTGCTTGCGTAGTAAATTATTTAGTTATCTGTAAAATAAAACGTATAAGATACCGTCCTTAATAATAACCTGCTTAAAAGTCCGCTTAATAGTATTAAGTCTTTTTATAGTAATGCCTAAGCTAGTAATAAGCTATATATCTTTTCGCGGGTCTATAGCGCTTATAGAGTTATACTATGCTATATTTACGGCATACCGCTATTATATATTACGTCCTATTATAAAAAACGGTCTGGTATTCTAAGTAGGGAATAGTGGTGTTTAGAATCCTATGCTTAGTATAATAGAGAGGCGGCGCGACGTTAGTAATAAGTAGAGTCTCCTAGCCTAATATAACGTAATTTAGCGTAAATTAGTATAAAATATAATAGGTTGCGCTATCTAGCGCGTTAGTATCTACGGATATTACTATACTCCTTCTATCTTAATTAGCTTATAACGTAGTATAAGCTATAAATACTACTTTAAATATACGGTTCTATACAGATATTATTTTCGCCCCCCTTTTAACCAAACTATAGCAAATTACAGCTTAATGCGGTAATTTATAAATAAGCTCTATCTAGCGGCAATATAGAAAGTATAGAACTAAAATAAAAAGCATAGGCGGTCTAACCTATTATAAATAATATTATCTAAGATAATAAAAACGGAAGAAGGGTAAATATAAGGGCGTTAATATTAAAGAGACAAATAATAATATACCCTTACGCTATTAAAGCTTAGAGGAGTATTAGACAGCCTATTATAGGGCTAAGCTAGAGTAATATAATAAGTGGCCACTTATATAATATATAAACGATAATGTACTATTATACTATTAAACCTTAGAAGGGCATTATATAACTAATTATAAGGCCAAATTAGAGTAAGGTAATAAGTGGCTACCTATATAAGCTCTAGGCAATAATATTATTAACAAGCCGAATAATAGGGCTGTTGTAAGGGATATTATTGCGGACACCTCGGGTTGCCCTCAGGACAACCCCCGGACGCCCCTCGGATGGTCGCCGGTCACGTGCCGGAGGCACGTGCCCGTAGTATATAGTCTCCACGATCCCAGAGGCCTTACCTCCTCAAGGATTCGTCTCTCTCACCAATCTATCCTGTTCCAATCGTGTCCTTATAGCCCCC
>Ga0307515_10007608_pt1 | contig 21379 bp, 26 predicted proteins | sample 17_EM_MG_FD_194513 | JGI IMG/M metagenome (GOLD analysis project Ga0307515, IMG submission 194513) | Populus trichocarpa ectomycorrhiza microbial communities from riparian zone in the Pacific Northwest, United States - 17_EM | ecosystem: Host-associated > Plants > Roots > Unclassified | place...
CGTGGATGCTGTGTAGTAACAGTTTCTATGGATATCTAGACTGGAAATTTGATGGGGTAGTAGTAGCTAGAACAGATTGAATTCATGAAGGGTTGTTGATCTGTGGTTGGTGCTCAAGTGGTGTGGAATTCATTGTCATGACAAACCCCTCGGTAATATTCCATCCTCAGTCACGCAGTTTGCACTCCCCTTTCTTATCAAACCCCACTTCGATCCAACAATCCACTCCATCGATCCACAATTCCGACGTGGGTATATATACTTAAATCCAAGTAATAATGTACATCCAACCCCTCATATCTATCCTGTCTGCATCCACTATAGAAAGGCCCCCTAATTGCAAACTCTCCAGGGAAAGAATCAAGAAAAACGTGGACACAAATGCAATAAACACCCACCGCACCAAAAAGGGAAAAAAAATCAGTAAAAAAAGTACCCACAACTCCTCTCCAGCCCCACGGAAACCATGAACCAAAAGAAAAGAAAGGTAGCGCAGCGAGCAATAAATAAGGCAAATCACAATCATTTCAACAGAAAAACAAGAAAAAAACCCCAAAAGCAGTATACTAAGTAACAGTAAGAACCCCTGCCTGCCCTTTATCACTTCATTGTATAATGAGACAACAATATGAAACGTGCAAGAGTACGTGTTTGGCTCCCTTCATTGATACATCTGTTTGCTTTCCCCCATTCACCTTCTTGTATGCCTATCATAACCCTGTTCGTATGGATACACCGGCGGTGGCGGTCCGCGCTGGGTCTGCGGGGCTCCATACGGCTGCTGTTGCTGCGGCGGCTGCTGCTGCTGCGGAACTTGGGATGGAGGAGCATACTGCGTGGGAGTGTTCTGCTGGAACGGTGAAAATGTCTGTGCTCTACTAGGTATCGGATTGCGAGGATGATAAACGGGCTGCTGTTGCTGTTGTGGTGGCGGAGGCTGTTGTGGGGGTCCCTGTGAGATTGACTGAGGGGGAGGAGCGCTACGAGTGTATGAAAATTGAGGTTCCCTTGCGGGGGGCGGCGCGTATGGTGCATGCGAAACCTGAGGGTTATAACCTTCTCTCACCGTTTGAGAGTAGGTTTCGCGGGTTGCAAGGTAAGGCTCCCGCTGTGACTGATGAGGGGGATACACAGATTCGCGAGGCTGTTGAGGCGGTGGATGATACGAATCTCCACGGTGATGGCTTTGGGTGACTTGAGGAGCTGGGTAGGACGGCTCTCGGGGAGCATATGGGACACGAGAAGATCCATAGCTGCTAGGATGAGCTGGTGTGTTGAGAGATGGAAGTTGGACCGGAGCTGGTTGTCTAGTTCCTTCATAAAAGATAGACCGTCTATACTCTTGAATCTTATGGACCTGCTCACTGATATCTCGCGTATCCTGGATATCACCCCGACGAATGTCGCTCTGCATATCGCTCTGTATGTCGCCCTGAATGTTCCTGCCCATATCCACACGTTGCATGTCGCCCCGCATATCTCTCATATCCCTCAATTCACGGGAGTCTCGAAGATCCCTAGATGTATACACGTGCTGCGCTTGAGGTTGTGGCTGAGGTGTAAGAGTAAGGCGAGGAGGTTGCGATTGCTGGGTCTGGAATTGTGGCGGTGGAGGAACATGACGGGTAGGAGGAGGAGCTACCGAAGATGCTCTGCTGGGAGGCCGCGACGTTGGTTCGTCATTGGAAGGATTCAGCAATGACATGACATTGATCCTAGGCTTCGCAGGGGGCGCAGATGGCGGAGGCGTTGGTTGTGAAGGAGGAGTTTGCACTACAGGACTTTGAGAGACCGGCTGTGCCGGGGTGGAAGGTTGTGGAACAGATCGCGGCGGGGATGATGGTCTCGAGGACGGGTGGAAGGATCCAGAGTGCGGGAGACTAGAAGCACCGACTGAACGCGGCGATGGTGGTACCATAATATGTCGTGGATGGTTACGTAGAGATGGCTCTCCGGGCGGTGGCGTACCTCGCGACTGTGGGATTGGGCGAGAGGGCTGCTGCATATGCTGCTGGGGTTGCTGGTGCTGAGCCTGTTGCGGATGCATTGGACCTTGAGACAGCGGCTGCAATGGCTGCGGACCCTGCTGGATCGGCTGGAGATGCGGGTGCTGGTGCTGATGATGCTGCTGGGGAGCCTGCACATGTTGGGGAGGAGGAGGAGGAGGGGCCCGATGTTGTTGCTGCTGTTGTTGCTGCTGTTGCTGTTGCTGTTGCTGTTGCTGCTGTTGCTGTTGCTGCTGCTGTTGCTGTTGCTGTTGCTGCTGCTGTTGCTGTTGCTGTTGCTGCTGCTGCTGCTGCTGTAGCTGATGGTGATGATGTCGCTGCTGCTCGTGTTGTTGCTGCTGCAGCTGGGCATGGTGTGCCGGTTGAGCGTGTTGCGGCGGCTGCGAAGGATATCCATGTTGGGACATCACCATCTGAGGAGCATGTTGGGCATGTTGAGCATGTTGCTGCTGGGCATGTTGAGCAGTTGGCTGCGACAGGTTTGATCTTTGGCCAACAACATCATAGTAACCTCTTTGGGGCTGCTGAGGAACTTCCTGCGAACCACGCATGGAACTTGGCATAGGACCTTGCGCAATCTCCCGAATGTGTTCCACCAACTGACGCTGAGGGAGCTGCACTGGCTCAGGTCTCTCTTGGCTTTGTGGTGGTGGCGGTGGTGGTGGTGGTGGCGGCGGTGGTGGCGGTGGCTTCTGCGGGGAAAGTTGAGAAGGAGGTATCTCTGGGCGGGCATTCTGCACCTTTGCCTTCTGGGTTGGCGTATTCTGAGCAGACATGCCATGAATCGGAGTCCCATGAACGGGGCTTGTATGGATAGGTGATGTGTGCTGCGAGGCGGTCTGCGGAGGATGTATTCTAACCGGCAGCAAAGACGGAGGAGTAGCTGGGATCACTCTCTCCGCTAGATGTCTGTCTTGCGGTATCCTTTCCATGCGCTCCATGCGTTCCATTCTAGGGGTATCGGTCCTCTCAGCACGAACAGATCGCTCTTTTAACGGCCGATCTTTCACAGGTCGTTCGGACGGCTCTAATACACTCTCAGGAAGTCTCTCTACAGGGATCCGCTCTGCAAGAACTGGGGCAGGACCAGGCTGCAAATTCATAACTGGGGGAGTCGCCACAATATTACTGATAACTGGTTTCTGCTGGGGTGTTTGCGGTGGAGGTGGAGGTGGAGGGCCAAAGGTTGGAGGAACTGAGCCCCGATTAACATTATCTGTATCAATCTCCATAGGGTCATGCGAGCCTATGGATCGAGTGATATCATAACGTTTCTTCGGGAGTGCAGCTGGAGCTGGAGCTGGCGGCACTGGTTCATTGGCTTTGATCTTTCGATCAGCCTCATCCGCAATTTCCTTATAGTCCTGGCGTCCATTGTCCACTTGCCTAGTATAAAAGTTCCGAACCTTCACACACCATTCAGTTCACATTCAATATGAAAAAGGGAACGAAATTCCATACCATTACAGTCGTCTTGGAAGCCAAACGCTGACTGATCAACCCCCAGTTCGTTCCGAACGATGCAAGGAGATGTGGAAAGTCGTTCTGTTCAGGCACACTCCAGTAACTAGAAGTAGCAGCGCCAGCCGAGCGATCACCCTTGTCCTTCTCCTTCTTTGGCGTCGAAGCAGCAGTTCTTGGCTGGGGCAGAGGTTGACTCTCGGGAGTGCACATGACAATATTAGGTGGAGCAGGGGCGATATTTTCTGTTCCCCCCGAAAGGCCAGCCAACGCACTCACTGCATCGGACTCTCTCTGACCTAAATCCTCTTTGATCTTTATTGGTTTCTTCTCTTGAATGGGGGCGAGCGTTTGCTGGGGCAATGGAGTCGAAGGAATACTGGGTGTTGGTGTGGCAGCAGCTGTAGCAGGCGTCCTGACCCGCTTGTTGCCTCTCTCGCGACCGCCATTATTACCTCCCCGTGTCCTCTTAGTTCCAGCAACTTTTTCCTTCTCTTGCCCATCATCTTCGCCCTTGCTCTCTTTATTTCCACCCCTCCTACCGGTTCCCTGATTTTCATTGTCATCCTTCGCATTATTGTTATTATTGTTGCTTGCGTCTTGACCAAACGTGGGAGCAGCAGCACGCTTTGGCCTTCCCCTCTCCGTGATTGGTGCAGGCGTAACATCTTCAGCATCACCATCGTCGTCTTCGCCGTTCCCCCCTCCAGCTCCTTTACCCTTTCCCAAATCAGCGAGCAGAGCGCTCTGCCGTGTCTTTGCCGGCGCAGCAGCACGTCCTCGCTTTCTCCTAGTCCTCTTGCCCTTGTTGAGTAAGTCCTTGTAGTTGACTTGCTTCTTGGTCATATAATAGTGTTGAATACAAGCCTTGAAATCCCTCTCTTCCATCCCAGCAGCAATTTTGTGCCATTGCTTTGGAAACTGAACATAGAGCTCGCAGAACTTCGCCTGCTCTTCAGGGGTGAAGTTGTCTGCAGGGATTTCGTATCTATAAGCTCTCAGGATCTCGTTGTTTGATCGCAGCAGACGGTTAGTATCCCGGAATAATAGCTTCTCCTTGTCATCCAAGATCATATCCGGCACTTCGGCCTCCTTAGGACCGTCGAGCTTGGCCTTGGCATCTGCCGCTTCATCTTGTTCCATAAGATCCCTCATCACCTGTTCCATTTCCGCCTCACTGCGAACCACATCGCCTACAGGGACGTTTCCACCCCTGCGACGGGTAACTGGTTCTGGTACTGGAGTAACAGTCAAGGTAGGCGAGACCCCAGTTTCAGTGGGCTCAGAAACTCCCTTCTTTTTGCGGGTCGACTCTCTGTCAAGATCATGACACTTTTGGGTCCACTCACTATAGAGTTCCTTGTATTTCCGTTTCAATGAAGTTCCTTTCACATGCACCTCTTTCTTGTGCGACGATATTTCTGCAATGATGAAATCTTTGATGCTTTCATGCTCCGTAGTGCTATCTTGAAAGAAACCCATATCTGATGGTTTAGTCGGCGGGCCGCCCTGAAGGTATGGAAGACCAGGAGGTGTGTTCTTGCGAGCGATATATTCCTCATCAGACTCCGTTTCAACCGAGCCGGCTTCAGAAGGCGAAGAAGGCGTCGCTGGAGAACCGGAAGTAACGGAGTTTAACGGCGCGGGAGAGGTAGGTGACATTGCAGGGGTGAAAATCACTACTCGCTCCTCTTTGATAAGTTTCAGATCGTCGACTGCTTCCTCCACAGGTGATTTGGATTTAGCTGCAGCCTGGGCCTCCTGATCCCGCTCCTCCTTTTCCATTGCAGAAAGGTGGTCGGTTTTCCGGTCGGCTAGATCCGACAGCTTCCCCTCCAGGAGTTCAACATCACGATCAAGGTCGGCGATCTTCGCAACGACATCTTGCTGGGTTAAGACATCTTCCTCCTCTTCCACCTCGTCTTCGTCCATCTTGTCTTCGGGCTTTACAGATGGAGGAAGTTGTGGTGAATCCTGCTGGCGTTTCTCCGGGGGACTAGGGATCTTCTCTGGCAACTTCGGTGCATCCACCATTTCCACATCCGGCTTTGAATTCCCATCATCTTTCTCCCGTACGACACTCTCTCTAGTTTTGGCATCTGGTAACTCGATATCAGACGGCGCCTCTCTTGAGCGTCCCCGTTCCCCATTCATGCCACCTCTGCTTCCTACTTGCCACCTACCTCTATCCATCGCCCGGCTACCCCTACCTCGATACCCTGACATGGTGTTTTCCTCATCACCATTCTCTCTTTTTACATTTGGCTGTCCAACAAACCCACCCCTAAAACCACCCCTGCCTCTCGGAACGTATGAAGCATTTCTGCGGGCTGAATAATTCTTGGGACCTGTTGGAGGTTGTTTGGGTAGTGTATTGACGGGACCACTTGGAGCTGGTGTGGTGGTCGAACTAGCAGGCCCCGCCGGTGGAAAAGTAGGAGTAGGACCCACAGAGTGCCCTCTAAATCCTTGGTTTGATGACGAACTTCCTGGTCGCGATGATGCTATACTTGATCCACGCTGTGGAGGCTGGAGTGGCGGAAATCCGGAAGCTTCCTTAGGGTCCTTATTGATAATTGATTGCTCAGAAACCTGTGACAGAGTGTCCTTATCTTCGGCCACTTTCGCTGCCGATTCAATCTCCTTCATACGGTCTGGATGAACATGACCTGCGCCACCAAACTCATTCCTCGGTGGATCCCTAGATGCGTCGCGTAAAGACTCGCGAGAGGAAACTTTGCTCGGCTGTGGTTGAGAAGGTGGGACAGTGCCGCCGATACTCCACGTCGACTCGACCGATGCACCACGCTCCCTGGCCCACATCCGCTCAGCGTCCTTCCTTTCCCCTTCGCGCTCAACCTGTCTTCGAGGTCCTGTAGGTGGCAGACCGGCTCGAGGCCCAGTCGGAGGTGTAGCACCCACATTAGCTGAAGGTCCTGAAAATCCAGTTCGAGGGCCATTTGGCGGTTGTACCGGAACTGATGGTGAATAGGATCTTGACGGAGGTGCTGAAAGCGGAGTAGCCCCTAACGTAGGTGGTGCGTTTGTCGGCAGAGGAGTCGGCTGTGACTGAGCCGAAGACGGGAGTAACGCAGAGAAGGGTTTCTCATCCTCTGTTGGCTCCCGCTTTGGCTTGGAAACAAGTGATAATGGTGCTGGAGTAACCCGATCGGATCGACGTTCAGATGGTTTTGGTAAAGTTTCCTCTTTTTTAATTCCCCTTTCTCGGTCCCTAACGTTTTCGCCGCTTGTCCAAGGATGCCCTGATGTGTTTGGGCTAGAATATGAAGCCGGTGCTCGCGTAGGAGGTGTCGTAGACGCTAGCGGTACAGTGGGTTGTGTGCCATTATAAGCTGGAACGGGAGGTGGTGGTGAAGTGGCCGATGTGAGAGCCGGCAAAGGGGCTGAAAGAGGGCCCGAGTTGGAACTAAATTTAGCTTTTTCAGCTTCACGCTTTCTGTTCCATCTGTTGCAAGAGGCAAGAAGGAAAGACGAAGGAAATTAGCCGCTGAATCCTCCAAAGAAAAAAGTCACATTATTTGATTGTAAATGTGTCCCTGTACGAAAACCAAAAACAAAACCAGGGTATAAGTGAAAAGGGCACGTAAAGACTGTAGCGCATGATCAACAATTAAAACGAAAGGAGTCAAACTTACTCGTTGGCATCTCTTTCCCGCTTTTCCCTATCGCGGTCAGCCTGGCTGGGTTCCGTTATTCCAGAAAAGTCGCGGGCTTCAAGTCGAGGCTCGGGGACACGGGATCTTTCTAGAGGTCTCTCGCGGGTATCGCGTCCAGCATCACTAGGCGGGCGTGGTCTTACTGGAAAGCGCTGTTCGCGCTCCCTTTCGCGTTCCCTTTCGGGCCTCTCACGCTCCCTCTCTCGTTCTCGGTCTCTGTCTCTATCTCTGTCTCTGTCTCGCTCCCTCTCCTTTTCAACCCTCTCACGTTCTCTTTGCTCCCGTTCACGCTCCCGTTCTCGTTGATCAGGTCGCCGGTCACCAATATACCCGAGGCCTCGGTCATGCCTATCACCACCACGACCCAATCCATATGGTGCCGAACCTCGCTCTCTTTCTCTCGACGGCGATCTTGGGCGGTGACTATAATCCCGATATAAGCTACCACCCCTTGCATCTCGGAAATCGCGGCCCCTCTCGACATCTCTGTCCCGATCATTGAACCTGAATCCACCTCCCCTCCCATAGTCCATACTCCCGCCCCTGTTATAATCATAATCCCTTTCCCTACTGCGACCACGTCCTCCCCGTATAGAGTCCCAATCACCAGAGCGTCTCCGGCCGTGTCCACCTCCTCTATATCGGTCACCCTCAAGGAGATATCCACTACCAAACGGCCCACCAGAAGTCGCAGGACCTCCAGGACCACCCGGTGCAGATGAAGTAACAGGTGAACGGCTGGTGCCTGAAGACAGCATTCCGGGGCCACCTCTCCCAGTACTACCTCGCGGTCCTGACGGTGTGTATGAGCTTCCGCTCACACCGACAACGGGTCCACGGGGCGCTGGGGGCGCACCAGGACATGGCGGTACATAGTGGTGCGTGTGCGATGCACTATGCGGTGAAGCTGCATTAAAAGGAAATGTTGCTTTATGTGGGGAGTGGGAAGAAGATGGGGTCGTAGTAGAAGATGAAGACGGTAATGCATTATTAACAAGTGCTTTTGGACCCTTCGGCGCGTCGCGGGGAAAATTGCGCGATATCTCTGCAGGCCGAGGTATTAGTTGATAAGATGCAAATTGCGGAGTCGATGGCGGTGGTTGATGCGTCGACACCGACGGCCGGCGGGCATATGGTGATGCGGGCCGGGATGGTGGGTGCCGCGAAGTCATGATAGCCGGTACCAAAAGAGCCGAGGCTATTGAAAATGAAAGAAACCGTCGTTTTCAAGCGTTGCTCGTATTCCAATTAACTGCTAATTGTATTTGCCCTTTTTTGCAGTCGAAATCCGTCTTTTTGATGTATGCGGTATTTTGTTGGTATTATTTAGGGATCCGGTTTAAGCTTCTTTGGTGTGTGGCGGTGGTTTGTGCGTTTTCAAGATCATGCACACATGGTTGTAAGGCGTAAAGGTAAAAGGAATCCACTCCCCGGCCGAGAATGCAATGAAGAAAGCTCTCGTAAAGGAGGCTACAGGAGAGAAAAGAAGAGGAATATAATGACGCTCTACACAGGGAAGTGATGCCTGGTCAGCAAGCAAAGTAAGAGAGCCGCTGGCGACGCGCAGGGAAGGAGATCGGTTGAATCGCAGCAGCAACCTTGAAGAATGTGGAAATGCAAGAGGCTGAAACGTGCTGGCAGCGCCGCTGATGAAGGGAGAGGAGAAAGAACAAGAACTTCAACGCGACTGTACCCAGCAACCGGGAATTGACGATTGCTGAGCAACTTGGGAAAGGTGAAAGTGCGAGCAACTTTTAGATGAAGCCGCTTCCCTCTGCTGCTGGAGCGAAACGTACGTACCTCTAGCGTCTCCTGTAAGGCCAAATGGAAGAAAGATGTTTAAAGCAACGATAGGAAACGAGACCAGTCCTGTATTCACCCTCCCTGTCTTGTCCGCTTGCTGTCCTGTGGTAGACGAGAGACTAAAGATGGGGGGGATGGGGATCTCGAATGAAATGAAGTGGGTAGCTGCGGATCGACCTGTTCCTTCCTCCCGATGTTTTCGGCTGCTTTTCTCCTGATGAACGTCCCGACTGGTTTCCCTCTCTGCTTGTGTTCCTGGCAGCTCAAAATGGGGGATGTTGGATGGCGGGTTGCGGAGGGGGAGGCGTGAGGGAAAGTGCAGACAGTGCAAAAGAGAAAGAAGACAAGGCAAGCACAGTACCGTACGCTGCTCTAGTAGCAGTAGCAGCAAATGGCAGTTTGGGATGTAACAAGTAACTAAGAAAGGTAAGTACCTTTTGCAGCAGGCTCAACTCACACCTTCAGCCATCAAGCCATTCCAGACGGCGTCAAGTTCCCGGAGTTTCCAACCACGCCAAGCTACGAAACCTCGAAACCCAACGGGCGGACCAATCAGACGGTGCTCCAGATTGTCATTCTCTCAGCCAGTGCCTGCGCACCCCGGCAAGGTTCGCTACGATTCGGACGCTCCACACCTTGCCTAACCGGGACAAGATTTCAAGGTTCGATGGATGGGTTTCTGACTGGCAGTCTGATCAAACCGTTCGATGTCCTCCCTGCGTACCGCGACAAGGCCCGCACTCACTCAACTTGCCGAGCCACTCGCTCTTGATGCCCTCTTCTCCACTCACAGGTGTTCTATGTACAGTAGCAAGTACTAGCTGAGGGAGCCACACAGGACAGACAGCTGCACCGTGATCGCGAAGAGGGGAAGCCCCCATTCGGCACGCGGTAAGGCCTGGGGCAAGAGAAGGGAAAGGGAGAAAGAGGGAAGAGGGAACGGGCTAGACTGCTTTGCTTGCTCGATCCCTCGACGTGTTATCCCGCTCCACTGACTTTGTCACCGAAAAAAGCAAAAGCGAGGAATCCGCAGAGAAAGTCCCACGACAGGGGAGTGTTCCTCAATCCGTCCACCCACTTTCCGCCACAGACGACACCCCTGTCGCCCATACCATAGCGCAAGTGGATCCGCACATCAGGATTATGTGACATTTCAAGTGTAACCTTGAAGATCTGATGAGCCCGCAAAGTTATCGACGCCCCCCGCCGAAGCATGCGTAGCCGAAGACGCAAGCGCGGAGAACCTACGCCCTTCTCGACGAAAAGGCATCAGCGACAACCGACGATGACTGCTTCTAGGTAGAGTATATCGGCAGTTTCGTGCTCTAGCAAGTACGCAGGTACATTTTCCTGACGCGTGCCTTCGGTGTTCTCTCTCTGCTCTACTCTACTTCCTACACGAGCAAGAGTACCTTGAACTGAACCCTGTCGAAGGCTGGCGTGGTGCTTCGCTCCGGCATAAGTATTTAAATAGGGAAATGGGGATAGCATGGCGAATCCCTGTTCCTTGGAAACTGCACACCACTACCCACCACCACCATCCAACCATCCACCATCCAACCATCCACCATCCACTGAGAGGCCCTTCACAACGCATAAAATGAGACAGGCCCCGCGGTACCTCTCCCCGACTTGCGCTACGACGGTACATATGGCTCGATTGGCTGCACTTCCAACGCACGATCATCTCTCACCCACAGGCACACCCCACTCCTCGTGAATGAGGCTTTCATTCTTGTCGGCGTCGAGCTTCTCAAGACGGCAGGCAGGCCGGCCACACACCGGCATTAAATATCAAGAGTAATTATTACTATCGCTCCTCCCTCGCCCTCCACGGGATGCGGAATCTACTTAACGTATTGGCGACCTGGATGTTGTTTGATCTACCGGTTAACAGATGTGCGCAATCTACGGCAGCAGCACCATATTATTGGCTATAACACGCGTTCGTTATATCTAGAAGGTGTATTACTTTCATTCTTGGTTCTCGCCCTCCGTCTCGGATCTTATTCGACATGGTACAATCTTACCCCCGGATACCATACAAACGCACGTGCATGATGACACCTCACATTTCAATCCCTAAGGCTGAAGCGGTGCAGAACACACAGCCTGAAACCTTCTCACCGCAGCAGCAGTGTATTGAAGGTGGTTGTAGGTTTTGAACAGGACGTGAGAAACGCCCGGGAAACCTGCATAAATACACCACCACCACGGTGATGATGGTGGTGGCTGTGGTTGATCGGTCTTTTTGCCGAGGACACGTTTCGGCAGGCGTGCTAGGATGTTAATCCAAGTCACGTGGAGCGGGGGTTCACGATGATACTTAGTGGACAATAACCGCCGTAAGGAAAAACGAGGAGGTGTGATAATATATAATGAGTTATTGGTCTCACATTCTCTCCGTTTGTCACCGGTTTCCGAGTTATCTGGCTTTCGTCAATGCGTCAAATCGATTTGGCGGAACGTTCGTATTCTGGGGTACAAGCGAGGGATGAACTTACACTACATATCGACCTATTTTACGCAACTGCCTCACTTTGATTCAGCGAGTTGGATTTTCATCACCGTTTCAATGAATAATTTCGGCTGGATATTATATGAGGTGCTTCCGAAACATGTAACGTCGGACTTCCATTCATGTCACTCTGATCGATATTAAAATCCCAACGCGGCCAGAGATAGCGGAAGATAGTTAGGCCAATGCACTTATCCGTGTTAACAGATTAAGCCATCACAGATCAGGTTTGTCTGACATACAGAACATGGGACCCTAGTGCGCAAAAACAATGCCTTTCTTCCTCTTTTCCTCGGCTGAATTTACAACCAAGTCACACCCCATACTGCCAAATGCAGTGACCTTATTTATTTTAACCCCGCCATCTCGCCGTCCAACATCTACATATCTATGCATCTATAGCATTTTCAACTCTTTGCTATGCTGGAGTAGCAGTAGCAGAAGCAACATCACTACTCTCCGGCGCAGCAGCATCGGCATTGTCTCCCTCTGCCGTCTCCGTCGCAACCTTCCTCTTTTTCTTTTGACTTGCAAATGCGCCTCTCGCATCCACCTTTCCAGTCACTGGCAACACTCTAGTCCCGTGAAATACGAAACCCTCCGCGCCACCTCTCGATGTCATAACTGGATGTGTTCTCCCCGGTAGCACCTGGTACTGCCTCATATTCACACGATGCACGGTAGGCGCCAACATCTGCGTTGGATCGGGAATCTCATCATTCCAGTCCTCATTCTTCCCACCATTCTCTGATGTGTTATTGCTCTGTGTGTCACTATTGTTCTTTTGAATCCACGCTGTTCGCCGCACACTGCTGTATAGGTCCGAGAGCTCGGTTGCCTGCTCCAGCGACGGCGTATATACTACCACCTGTCCACTTCCCTTCACCAATGGCACCACTGCCTTCAGTACTCCGGGCACAGAAATATGTGCGGCCACCAGCACTGCGTCATAGCCGCCTTCGCGAGCATCAGCGACGGTAGTAGAGACCTTTTGCCATCGGCGTAACTTGCGATAGTAAGCCGAACGCTTTCCTGGTTTTAGCGCGGCTAGTTCCTCGGATGTGCAGGTAGGCGGTGGAATAAGGGTTAGGTCTTCGGAGGGAGCGAGGAGTTGCAGCCATGTTAGTGTCTTGAGGTGCGTATAGAGTGGATGTGATGCGGGAGGGGTGTTGGCATCATAGTCGAAGTTTGTGAGTAGTGAGAGGTTGGGTTGTTCGTTCGCGTGGATGAGTGTTATTGTATTGCGGCTTGGAGGGGGCGTGTCCAGTTTTCTCTTCTTCTGTTCAGGCTCTGTCGCTGCTTCATCTGCAGCTGCGTCATCAGGCGGCGACGACAATGCGGGAGGCGCTGAAAGTATTCCCAGGCGCTCTGCCAATGCTGCCACCAATAAACCGCCCGTCTCGTCAATCACTAGATACCTCCCCCCGTATACAATGTTTGCAAGCGACAATATTAGCGCCAAATGGTGATTCCGCATCTCAAGGAACTTATACGGTTCCTTAGTAGTAGGCAAATAATCCGTAAGCGCAGAAACCGTAAGTCTGTGCACCGAGAATCTCCGCAGAAACTTCGAAGCCTTACGCAGCGTATACTTCTGCAGCGAAAACGGCGTCTTCTGGTCAATGGCGTTATGTCCCGCCAGCAGCTTCTGGATCAGGTCCTTCCCCGAGTTCCCAGCTGTCTTTTTTAGCTCCTCGATCTCCTCCCAACTTAGCGTCTGCGATGATGCATTGTCGACTGTGAGCCGGTTCGTGCGCATCACTTCCTCCCCTCCCGGCGTGGTCGCTCCATTGGCATACGAGAGATCGTAATGCGATTCATCTGCATTTCCTGTCGCTGCCGGTGTCGTGTCGCCAGGAACACCTCCTCCCAGAATATCCCGCGTCACCTCCTCCGAGGGGACAACACGCAGACCGGCATTGTTGTCGAGGATGTCATAGGTGAGGTTGTAGGGACGGTGGAGCAGCGCGTTCGAAGGGAAAGTGCCGAATTTTCCAAGCGAGATTGTGGTGTCAGGAGAGATGCGGAGGATCTTTGGGACGCCGCTGGGAAGTCGTAGGAGGACGTGCGTGTTTGGGAGGATGCGGTCGCCGTAGGGAGGCATGGTAGATGTGTTGGGGGTTGGGGAGGGGAAAGGAACGATAACTTTTTTTGGGAGGCTTGTTGTGGCTGATGGTCACGTGATACTGCTACTGAAAGAGAACTATGATTGGGCTCAAAGTTTACGATGAGAAAAGATGAGGATACACTGGCTTGTTCATGGGTACAAAGATTACCGTGCTGTATTTCTGAGGAGAGAAACTTGTCAACGAGTGCTTCTCTATGCTTACGTATGTGGCTTTTCTGCAACAGGTTTCAGCTTAGACTTAGATATCGTGCGTTCCGAGAACAGAGAACCGTAGTCGCCACAGAATCTTCAGCAACATCTTCACCGGTGTCTGCATCTACATTACTCTCCCTCACTTCTATTTATTGCTACATTCTAAGTGTCCCCGGCTTGCTCGGCTTTCACACCCTTCTTAGGTACGGTACCTGCCACATCCAGTTACGGAGCCACTTGGAAACACAGCCGACATCACCAGCTAAAAGCCCAGTTTATATACTTTACATCTAACCAAGAGCATTGCCGTTGGGTGCCTGACTTGACTGACGACTGACGGACTGACCAAACGACCGACTAATTGCGCAGCGGTCTCCGATAACCGGCCGCGTCATCAAATCACCATCAAACGTATCCGCCACATCTGCGCCATACGCAACCCCCAATCATGACTCTCAAAAAGCCCCCGCCAGGCAACAGTAAAACGCCCCTGCCATATCCCCTTTCGCCCGAAGAAAAGCAGCAGCAGCAATATCAAGACATCGACGACGATATATCAACTCCAGAACCATATTCACCGTCGTTACTTGAGTCTCCCGCATTCGATCTGAACGACCTCGACACGGCGATAGAGACACAGAAGATGAAAGAGAAAGGGAGGGAACTACCTGACGCTCTCAAAGTTGGTGCAGCTCGAGACGCGGACGTGAAGCGAACCAGTAGCGAGCTGAGACGGAATTACGAGAAGGGTGATGTTCCGGACGCTTTGCGGCCAGGCGCGGGAAGAAAGTCGGCGGAGATGCAGAGACCCATTCTTGTTCCTGTTTCGCTTCCACCGGCATCGGATCACTGTAAGCCCGTTTGCTTGCTTGTCTGCTTTCTTTGTGCTACGGCAAACATTGGGTGACTACGACTAACGCCGCGGGTGCAAATAAACAGCTTCCCCACTTCAGATGACAGCAAATCTAACTGCTACGGATCGTCCGTTCAACGAGTATTCGCCGTTCTATATTCCGCCATATTCTGGGGAAACACCTTCATCGCACCCTCCCCCCACAGCAGCCCAAGTACAAGAGAATAAGACCCCCGCTCCTGTGCGCCCAAGTCTCGTCTCTACAAATTCTCAGGGCGAGCTCCAGCGACATCTCTCTGTATCCTCGAATTGCTCGTTAGCGTATGATCCCGGCGCGGACTTGTCATCGTTCGATGCATCGTATAGCCGAGCGTTACCTGGATACAGGGAAGCACCAGTGGTAGGCATGGATGGGTGGCAGGAAACTATACAGGAGGAGAGCGCGGCAAAGACGTGGGAGGAGGATCTAGAGCGGCGAGCAAAAGCTGGAGCGGAGCTACAACGGAGGGCGGAGGAAGCGCAGCAAAGAGAGCAGCAGGAGAGATTACAGCAAGAGTTTTGGGATCAGGAACGGAAAGGTTGGGACCAGGAAGCGGGTTTGACTACTCCTCCCGTGATGCCGCCGAAGCAGATGACTGTCGGAACAAGTGCTCCTACTCCTGCAGCCCTGACTGATAATAATCCTTGGAGTAATCGGAGTGAGGATAATGGGAAGACATCGAAACAAACCGAACTTGTACCAGCTGTGCCATCCGCACAGTCCGCATCTCCTGCATCACATACACCCGCTGCGACTTCGGTCCAACCATCTCCTGCGCCCACACCGGAGCCATCTAGGAGATCACCTGCCATTGACCCGGCAACAGAAATTTACAACATCAAGCATGTCAATCTCGTCTCCCCAGTCTCTGGCACCCTTCACTGCTTCCCGATACTCTTGCAAAACGCCAATGGCCCCTGCCCACTTATGGCGCTGGTGAACGCTATCACCATCTCCACGCCTCCGTCTCAGAAATCTGCACTACCAGAAGTTCTCCGGCTAAGGGAGCAAATCTCACTTTCTCTACTTATCCAAGCAGTCTTTGAAGAACTCATGTCCCGTGCTCCACAAGACGGCCAATTCCTTCCCGATGTCGGGGATTTATTCGCATTCCTGATCACGCTTCACACGGGAATGAACGTCAATCCGCGTTTCAACACACCGGCTGGTACTCCCGGCGCGTTTGAGGCAACAAAAGAATTAGAGCTATATGCAGCATTCTCAGTACCTCTTGTTCACGGATGGCTTCCCATCCCAGATTCACCCCATTATACCGCCTTAGAACGCTCGGCAAAAACGTACGATGAAACCCAAACGCTATTGTTTGCGGAAGAAGAGGTGATCACGAAGATTACCTCTGACCCCCCAGTCGAGGCGAGTGCGGCCGAACAACAACTACTTACAGACGCTGTGGAGGTTCGCGATTTCGTCGAGACTACCAGAACACAACTTACTCCGTACGGACTGGAAACGCTCCGCCGGGCTCTGCCAGAGTGGAAGCCATCAATTCTCTTCCGAAACGACCACTTTTCAACGATCTTGAAAAGACCTGGTGGGGAATTGGTGGCGCTGGTGACGGATATGGGGTTTGCAGGGCATGCAGAAGTCGTTTGGGAACGCATAGCCGACGTCGCAGGGAGAGATAACGTATTTTTGTCCGGCGACTTTCGCCCGGTAGGAGGTGACCACCGCGGTCAGCAGCAGCAACAACAGCAACAGCAGCAACAGGGCGGAGCGAGTGCAAGGGACGGATGGGTTGACGTCCAGCGGCCTCCTCCAACGCCGCCCCGTCAGCAACAGGTCCAATCACTCCTCAACCCCGACGCCGGGCCCCAGCCTCCACCGAGGACTTCCTCCATCGTTATCTCCGCGCCCTCTCCCGTCCCACCCGCGGAGCCAGACGAGGACTACGACTTTGCCCTCGCGGTCCAGCTGCAGGAAGAAGAAGACGCAAATCATGAGCGCCTCCGCCAACAAGAATTCCAACAGCAGCAGCAGCAGCAGCAACCACAGCAACCACAGCAACCACAGCAACCACAGCAACCCCCGCCCATACCCCCGCGACGAGATAACGGCCACACCCCACCGCCGCCGTATGAACACCACGAAGACCGTCGCACGAACACCCACAGGTCAGGCGCGTGGATTGAGAGTCAGCAACGCATGACAGGGCGCAGAGGCAGCGGTGTTCACAGGCTTCATCCGGATGCGGCGCATCCAGTGGGTTTGTCGATCCCACCGGGATCCCAGGCTGCAGCCGCCGCGGCGAAGAAGAAGGAGGATGATAGGTGTGTTATTATGTAGTGAACTTTGTTTTGCTTTATGTTCTTTGAGACTTTGGGATTCGGGGGTATTTGCAGGTGTTTGTGGGTTGGATGACTTCTTTTTTCTTTCCTTTTTTTTTTAATTGGTGGGGGTTGGTTGTATTATTATGCTCCCTCCGTTTCCTTGATGGTATATGTTTGCATGATGGATGGTTGTTATGGATTGGTCGGTTGGAGTTGGTCATCGGATATCACTCAATTTATGGAATTCTGTGAATCCCTTATAATGGAACATGAAGTACACATAGATCGAGACGCCTCGTTCATGCATCCCTTACGTCGAGCAAAGTGATGTAGCAGTGAGATCTGATAGCTAGAGTGCAATGGTGAGGTAGAATGGAAGGGGGTCTTTAGGAATGTTGCGTTGTGTGCAATTCTATCACTTTGGCTAGCCAGAAAAAATTTTGATACATACAAGACAAGCGTCTTTCGCAAGAGGAATATTTAACACCTGTAGGTGGACCGCATATTCAATCGATACAGAATATCAAAACAACCCGCCCTACCCCAAACTGGCACCAGAGACTCCACCCCTTACAACCTCCTCCATCACCGTCCCCTCTGTTCCCTCCTACGATTATTCTCCCTCCTCTCCCCGCCATCCCCCCTTCCCCCACCCCGTCGCTTACCCAGAATCTCCTTCTGCTTCTCCCGTGGATCAATAACCACAAGCTCCTCATTCTTCTTCTTCCAGTTGAGGTCCTTCCCCAGCCGATCCTTCTCGAAGCTTAACGCATGACCCCACAGATCCCCCGTCACCTCCCCGCCTTCCCCCTCCTCTTCCCCCTCCCGCTCCGTACGGTCCCAGTTACTGCAGCTCTGACAGTTCGGGATGAAGTGAAGATCGCAGAGCGACGCTTCTGCGTCCTCTTCTGCCACAATTTCTTTGTTATCATCCGGCCTTGGGGAGTGGGAGGAGAAGGGAGGTGGAGAAGGCGCAGACGCGAGTTTTTCGCGGAACCGCTGGAGAGCGAGGTAGGCGGTGTCGTCTTCAGTCGCGCGGCGGCGCTTGCGCCCCTGGACTGAGGTGGGGGGGAGCATAGATTTTTGGAGGGCGAGGAGGGAGTGCTTTTTTTGTGGGGGTGGGGCGGGGGGAGGGGAGGCGGAGCGGCGGAGGGAGCGTTTTAGGGCGGCGATTTGAGCATTGGTTTTGGCGAGGAGGGTGGAGGATTTTGAGGGTGGGGGGGTCGGGGAGCGGGTTGGTGAGCGCGAGGGTGTGGGTTTTGAGGGTGGGGATGTTGGTTGGGGGGTGGGGGTGCGGGATCGGGGTTTTTGACGGGGTTTTGATTCCTGTTTTGGTGGTGGTTTTGACTCCTGATTTGCTGGTGTCTCCTTCTTTTCTGGAGCCTTCTCTTCTGTCATGACCGGAGCATCCACTACCAACCGCGTGTCGAATTTCGGCTTCTTCTTGATCGGCGCCGCCATCCCATCCTCCTCATCCCCCATAAACGACAATAGCGCCTTCCCCCCCTTCTTCTTCTTCCCCGCTGCCGCCTTCTTCTCCGGCTTCTCCGACACCTCTGCCTTCCGCTTCGTCTCCCGTGGCTTCACATCCTCAAATGGATTCACCAGCACCTCGGTCCCCAATACCTTCGGCGGGAACATCGGCCTCTCCGTCCCCTCCTCCAACTCCAACTCCCCCATCCGCACCAAGTTGTATATTGTGTCGCCAACAATCTTCCCAAACAACGTATTCTTCCCGCTCAGCTCCTTCGTATCCCCTAGCGTCAGAAAGAACTGCGACCCATTGTCATCCTTGCGCCCGGAATTCGCCATCCCCACGAGTCCACGACGGTTGTACTTCAGCCGCGAATGGAACTCGTCCGCGAACAGACCACCCGGATAGATTGCCTCCCCGCCGTGTCCAGTGCCAGTGGGATCACCACCCTGGAGAATGAACCCTGGAACGAGCCGGTGGAATATCGTGTCGTTGTAGTAGCCATCGTAGCATAGTTGTAGGAAGTTGCGCGTCGTGAGAGGGGTTTGTTGTCCCCATAGCTCCAGCTCCAGGTCGCCGTAGTTGGTTTTGAGGAGGACTTTGGCACTGCATGGGGGAGTTAGCAGGAGTGATGCAAGGGAGAGGGAAGGTGTGGTACTTGGTTTGTGGCTCGAGCGCGTAGAGCTGCGCCATTGCTGGTGAATTGGATTTGTTGTTGGCCTTGGGGAGAGATGGGGTTTTCTGCAGTAAATGATACGCTGGTGGGTGTTGCTGGTTCGTACGGGTTGTGTTGATGTTGGAATGTTGGAACGCGCTTAGTTTGGGATACGCGCCAAGCGATAAGATCTCAGCGATAATCTGCGTGTAACGTCAACTGCGATCTGCTGCGAGTGAGTTAAATGTGAATCCGATATGCGACTTGCATCAACCCCTCGACGAGACACGAATATTGCTCGAGCGAGGGATAAACACCGCCGAGCGTAATTTCCTCGCTACCTAGTGCGGATCCTCGGCCGCCATAGACTCCAAGCTACCTGCCCGAGGAACCACTTAAGGCATATGCATACGATGCGCTGAACCGAGGCGCATATGAGAGAGCAGTCCGTCGGATTCCACATGCAGACGACGATGCACGGGACGATAAGATGCAACGATACTCTCTCTCCCCTCTTCTCTCGACTCCAAAAGCTGCGTCTGATGATCAATCCAACCGCTGCTCCCCGAATCTCCCCCTCTTCGATTCACCCGACGTTTCGAATAGTGCCCATCTCCGACCACTCTGCTCTCTTCTCCATCCCCCCGATCGGATATCGAAGACTTGATTCATCGAAGACAGGGATGACACTGGGACCACCCAATTTCCCCCCACCATCTGCTAGCGGCCCTTTGCAACCACGTCGCATCAACCACGTCTCCGCACCCGCAAATAACCCCAGTCAATTCGTGCATGTTCCATGCAGCAGCAGGCCAATCACGGCTGCGAGCGTGTCGCCGGAAAGCGTACTATGTCGTAGCATGCCTCCGGCCAGTGACCATTTCCATCGGAATCCGTCGACGGCAGAGGAAGACTGTTTCGCTTGCGCCGCAAGGAGAAGCTCTTTCGATTTGTTGAGAAGATCCTGCACACTGCCAGTTGTTTTTGGGGGATTGCCAACGTGACTGTGTGCCGCCCGTTGCACGGACTGCGGGCGTTTAAAGCCCACCCCACCCCCCCAAAGATGCGAGAGGGTACTTTACTTAGCCTTGTTCTCACTCAGAGTACAAATCAATCATCGTCATTCCAATTCCTGTTCAACGGGCATCCTCATATGGCCCCGCTCCCCACAGTGTACGTTACTATTATCGAGATTGATTCGGATTTGCCGTCCTGCAACGTACTGCCTGGACGTCTGCAGCGTTAATCCCCCCCCACAACCCAATTACCCGAGAGGAGCTGTTTTTTTACGGGGCTGCAAATTTTTATATACCTATCTTTTTCGCCCCCATCAATCATCAATTCACATCTGAGAAACACAAACAAGAAACAAAGAAACAAAGAAAGAAACATGACCTTTTTTGAGGGATCATCGGCCTTCCTATTCCCGCCGCCATGTCTAGCCGCCACATTCACAATGACAACGCATACAACTACAACTACAACTCTAGTTGCATCTCCAATCATCAAGTCCAAGCCATCTCCAAGTCCAACATCAATTACTCCAACCCCAGCTCCAACCCCACCCGCAACTGCTCCAATATTCAGAACCCCTCCATTCTTTCCCGGGGTCTATGCCGGGAGTAAACGCCAGTCCGTAGCGGTATCAGAACAGCCCGCAAAACGTTTACGACAAAATGGTGCGTTTCGGCCGAGAATCTGTCGGTTCTCGGGTCCAAGAACGGACATTTTCAATAAGGAGAGGAGGTATAGTCTCCCGCCGTGCTGTGCGGTTGGGAAGCGGAGTTTTGAGGTGGAAAGGGAAGAGGAAAGGGGGTTGAAGGCGAGGGTTTTGAGGAGTCGGCGATTGCATTTTGTTACGAGTGATGAGGAGACACTGGATACTGAGAAGGTGGTGATAAAGAAGGAGAAGGTAGAAGATGTGACTGTGAGTTGTCTGTCCGCAATTGATATCTAATGCTAATGGCCCCTCAGCCAACACCAACACCTGCCATTGTGGCTCCGAGGCCGCCGATATACCTTCGCCGTGATGCGAGACTGGATAAGACAGTCTTCCACTTGGATATTCGAAAGTCTGAGCCGATGCAACCCACCCTAGAGGAGCCTGAGTCCGATGCAGAGACGATTGTTCCATCTCGAATCAATGAGGAACCTGAGCAGAAGCCCAAGGCTTCCAAGAGAGCAGTGCTTACGCCAGTCCAGCCTGCCTCTAGTAAGTGGCTTTATTCACTACATACTCATTGATCAACTGTCTAACATAAATACAGCACCCTCACCCGCAAAG